>Ga0247843_1001826_pt1 | contig 41262 bp, 45 predicted proteins | sample LaCruzMarch2017__FD_192420 | JGI IMG/M metagenome (GOLD analysis project Ga0247843, IMG submission 192420) | Freshwater microbial communities from meromictic Lake La Cruz, Castile-La Mancha, Spain - LaCruzMarch2017_8m | ecosystem: Environmental > Aquatic > Freshwater > Lake | place: Spain...
ATGGTAAGAATAATCCCACCAAAAATATCGACCGACTTGGGTTGCAGTCCTCTATAGATGTTGAAGGGGGAGCAGATGTATGTGGATCAAGTAGCAATGGTTCTGAATGGGTGCCAGACGAGCCTCTACCGCCAAGGAGCCGCTTCACGGCCTGCGAAGCTTTGTGTCCGGAGGCGCTTCCCAGGCATTTGGTTACTTGCCAGCTTTAGGCCGATCTAAAGGGTCGCAACCTTATTATTAGGATTCTTGAAAAATTCTACCGTAACTATGTTTCAAAAATTTGAAACAGTTTGTTCCAAAATGTCTTGCGATGAACCTTCCTTCTTGTCTATAACGCTCACCCTAATGGACCCTCAACTCGCCCTTCAAACTATTTTGCGTAAGCGCTTTGTAGAACTGCAGACGCGCAATACCCGGTATTCCTTGGGATAACTGATATGAAGGCTTTTTTGGTGCTTTGTATTTTTGGTTTTTCATTTTCCTTAGCTGCCGCAGACAAAGTTTTAAACGGAGGCGATAACATCGGTCTCGAATTTCATGAGTCGTTTGCCGCCGCCATCAAGAAAGCCGAAGGGCGTGCTCCCGATTTGGCGCGTGAGCTCGAGGCTGCTGGACTTACTCAGGCTTTGGCGGTGGCCAGGGTGATAGTCGTGGATGAGCCACTTCGCATTAGAATCGCAGGAAAACTCCAGGACTCGGTTGCCGCAAATGAACGTGAATCACAGACCATTTATGTAAATCGCGCAAAATGGCAAAGCCTCGATGATCAAATTCTGCGCGAAGCCATCGCAATTCACGAAGTAGCCAGTCTAAAGGGGCTTGAGACCACTGGTTCGTATTCCCTTTCAAGCCGATACCTTATCGCCTTCGACAGAAGAGCCGGCGACATCCTTGGCGCAGCGAATGCGGTTGCGATGGCGCGCGGTCAATTTTCAGCAGGTATTGAGCTCAAGGCCGTTAAATGTTCGGGTCTTGAAAAGTTTGTAAGCATTGACGATCAAAAAAAATGGGCGAGCTTAAGTTTTGAGGAGGGCGCCCAAATCAACTGGATTCAAGGTGCGAAAAGGTTCACTCTTTCATTCCTAGATTCTGATTCCGATATGTTCAGAGACAAACTTATCGTTTCGCAGCGATCAAAAGAAGTGCTTGAGCGAGATGGCCAAGGACGCGAGACGAAATCCGAAGGTTTTTATAAAAGTCATATATTTACTACTGATACTATCAATTCCGGTGGAGGTGTATTTACCCGCGCGGCTCAGTGGATATCAGATAGCGAGAGTGTGGTTTCGACCACGATTGACGGAGCGTCAGGCGGCGGCACAGCTAGGACCCAAGAAATGAACTTAGCTCCGGGCCAAGAATTGGTTGTCACAGACACTCGGCCCGAAGCGAGCATAGAAGAAGAGGGTAAAATCATTCAATACGAATCAAGTTTTTTAAGCTGCGCCTACGACCGTGTTCCGATGGAAAAGATGCCCGAGTTCTTAGAACCCAAAATGATCGAGGCTGTGAAGGTGATCGACAGAGTTATGCGCGGTGCGGATCTTGCGCGTGCGGCCGAGTCCGCCTGCGCCCAGGCAGGTGGGGATTGCTCTATTCAAAAAGAAATGTTGCGCTTAGCCGAGACCGAACGCGATCTGCGCTGGAAGGAAGCCATTCAACCGAGGAGCTTCGATCTTCGCCGCCAGCGAGAAATTCGTAGGCCCTCGACGCCCGTCAGACATCGGCGGGTCGTTGAGCGAACTGCCTGGAAGCGCGGTCCTGGTTATGACGTTGATGCGACAAATCGGCGTCTTGACGAATTGATTCAGCGGGAGAAGCGCCGCAACGAGATTGATCGCATCAATCGTAACTTAGAACGGATTGGTGATCGACTCTCCCCTTGGCCGGGCACCGGTTACATCGACCACAATCGCAATCCCGTGTACCGAACTCCATGGGGATTTCGCTCCCATACCGGCTTCCCGGTTCGGCCAGGGGCCGTGTGGTTAATGGATGGTTCGCGATTGTAGATGAGTTTAGTCATGTAGGCTATGCAAGGGCATATCTGCGTAAGGCTCTAAGGGAGAATTACCTATGAAGCAATCTCACATGTGGCTGCTTTTAGTTTTAGTCGGTTCACTTTGCTTGCCGAAGTCTTCTTTTGGTACAGAGCCTCAAGCGTTTGTAGATGCGACTCATACTGGTTACCATAAGATTCTGTTAGGCTGCCCAGACCTTATTTGGCCCGGCTCGAACTGGTCAAACCTAAATTTTTTGCTTTTTAGCCATCGAGAAAAAAAAGCATGGCTGATAGGGGCTGACTTCGATCAGCCTAAGGTGCTTCTCGCGTCCGAGTTCGCTTTACCCGCGCAAGGCTTAAGCTATTCCTTTGGTGAAATAGAAAGTAAGACAACCGTTTTTCTGGCCACCGACATTTATCAGGGCATGGATATAAGTGCATCGAGGACTTTTCGCCTCGGTGTTCACGAGCTTTTTCACAGAGTATTTCAGAAAAACTGGGTCAAGCCATCAAAGTCAAGATGGCCGGAATATCCACTGGAGTGGAAACCCCGGTATCTTAGGAGGATGCTTTTTGATTCGTTAAAGGCTGCATTGTTGTCTAACCAATCAATGTATCCCGCAATATTTTGGTATCAGCGATGGCGGATTGAGTTTCCCGAGGAGCTATCACGAGCAACAGATGGCTATGAAGGCTCCGCAAGGTACATAGATTTGCAGGCCGCTACTCTTAGTCGCCTCACCTGCGCTGCGACAAAAGATGAGGTGAAAGCAGATTATTTGAAGTATTTTGCTTATTTATCTTTTGATACCGACATGGACTTAGATTTAGAGGGCTATTATCTAGGATCGCTTGGCCTTTTTATGCTGGATCTTAGGGACGGAACAAAAAATTGGACTAAGCAGCTTCCTCTGGGAAAAACTCCGCTGGAACTCCTCTTAAACGGATATGCGCATCCTGGCATAGCTGATAATGATGAGCTTGCGAGAGAGTATCGGGAAAAAATAGAAGCTAGAAATCTGGAAGTGGAAAAAGTGATTGGCCCGGAAATCGATCTTTTCAAAAGTAAAGATGCCCTACGCATCGCAATACCGGCTAGTTGGAAACAACCAGATTTCTATAATACAGAACAAAGTTATTTAGTTAGAGAGTTGAAAAATTTAGAGTTTTCACCTCTCGCAGCATCGCACTCATTCTCTAGTCAAACTGGCAGCATTACACTCTCCAAGGGAAAAGCCTTGTTTATCGGTGAGTCGCCTGCTTTAAGCCCATGCCCAGATCATTCTTTGGATTTTTTCTTATTGGCAAAGGCCGCGGTAAAGTCTGAAGGGGCAATCTATTCCTGTGACCCAAGTTCCGGAGTCAGCTGTAATTTTATCGGCTCTCCTCGATTGCGTGACGGAGTTACCTGGATTTGCCCTCGCTAGCCTGTTCAAACAAAATCCCTACCTTTAGAGGTGGTGGCGATCAGCGGGGCGGAGCAAAGATGCTTCGCCCTTCTTTTTTTCGTAAAATCCCGCCGTCACCGCCTTGGCTCAGGATCCCGGACTCGAACAAAAATCCCCATTCGCTATAGCGAAGCATAAGTACTGAATTTCATTAGTAAAATAATTTTTCGTACCTGAACTGCCGAATTTTTCGGCGGTAGAGGTATCGCTATTTAAAATGGAGCAATTCATGACCGCAAAAACAGCATACAGGCGCTATCCAGAAATCGTAAAAAGCGAGGTCGCACGAACAAATAATATTTATCTTTTTCCTGACTTAAAAATTCCACGCACTACTGCTCAATACTGGCTGACGAAGAAAAAATATTTACGCCGACCCACGGTAGAGAACATAGATTCCATCTATAAAAGAAAAGCTGAATATTTATTGGCGGAGCTCGAGAAAGAAAAGGCACTTCGAACTCTGCTCGAGACCGTGAGGATGGTTTTTCCCTTTGATTTCCGAGAAAAAAATCTAAAGAGTAAGCTGAGTCGAGAAAAATTGTTTCCGCTATTCGAGGTTGTTTGAAGGCTCACAGGCTTGCCGATTGCCTCAGAGCTATTGGACTCAGCAAGAGCAGTTATCAGCGGTGGGCTTCTGAGATTGCATTTTGTAAAAAAACAATGAATCCATGTGAGCGGAGAAAGGCTTGCCAGCTAACGGAAATCGAGATTTCAGTTATGAAGAGATATTTCACTTCAAAAAAATATGCACACATTTCAGTTTCGTCGCTTCATCTCTTGGCGCAGAGAAACGGAGAGTTATTTTGTTCTGTAGACACCTGGTATAAGTATATTCGATTTTATGGGTGGAATCGTCCCTGGAAAAAAGTACGGAGACTCGTCTTAAAGAAGGGAATCCGCGCATCCAGATCCAATGAGATTTGGCATCTTGACGTAACAGTGGTGAACATTCGGCCTGGATACAAGCTCTATATACAGGCGGTGATCGATAACTTTTCAAGATTTGTGCTTGCATGGCAGGTGACGGAAGCAATCAGTGCAAAAAATACGGTGGAAACTCTCCGTCTGGCAAAAATTAAAGGTGCAGAACTACTTAAAACGGACATTACTACCAATGTGATGATGGATCCCGGAACAGAAAATAGAAATGGGCACGTGCTTGATTTTATAACTTCAAAAAATCTTACCCGAACCTTGGCCCGGGTGGATGTTCACTATTCAAATTCAATGATCGAGAGCCTATTTCGGATGCTGAAAAACAATTACCTCTATCATCAGGGGATTCGATGCATGGAGGATCTGGAAAGGAAGGCTGCTTTCTATTTTCGGGCGCACAATCAAGAGATTCCACTGTCCGGTCACAAAGGGGGCCGACCAGAAGAGATTTTTCTTTCCTCTTGGGGCGAAATTGAGAAAGGCGAGCTCGAGAAGAAAAAGCAGGAGGCGTTTCTGAAAAGAAGGCAGAAGAATATGGAGCTGCCATGTGAGGTTTGCCCAGGGAGCAGCGGGAATATTCAGTGTTGATGACAGGTCGGAGTGTGTGATTACTTTGTTCTGTAATGGGTTTCGGGGGCGAAGAGTGAGAACTACACTATGTTCGGCCAGGAGGCTCTCTTTTTGGTTTCGATCGAGTGGATGGAAATCCTAAGCCCAAACGCGGCCAGGAGCTTTTCAAGGCTCGAGAGCTCAGGATTTCCGTTTCCCGAAAGCACTGGACGGTATTGAGGTATTCGGCGGCCTCATTAGTATTGGTGAGGTTTTGGATGAGGACTGAATCTTTTAATTTTTTCTAGGCATTTTTTCACTCCTGGTTTCCCGCCAGTAGTCTAGGGCTCGTCTAATGTCTTTATTTTGGCTATTCTTATCGCCGGCCCTAAGTAGCAAACGCACGGCAATAGAAGCGGTCAGAACAGCAATTTCGCAAAAGCTCACCAGCAGTCAGTGCTGGCCCGTTACTTCGAGGCAATCACTTTTTGAGATCTTTAAGGAATTCAGTCGTCTCCAGCCAGAGGTCGGGTTGTAAGCCATTGGGTTTACAGACTTTTTATATGACAAGTTTTTAGATACAAAAACTTATCATAATTGTTATAATTGCCGATAGGAGTGCGATATGTCGGTTGCAGCACAAGTAGAGGCCAAGATTCGAAGTCTTGGAGAAGATCGAATTTTCACCTTCCGAGATTTCCAAGACATTGGAAAGTTTCAAACGGTCGCGCTGGCGCTAAGTCGCCTGAGTCAGCGAGGGAAGATCCGGCGCCTAACCAAGGGCGCGTACTTCGTTCCCAAGACTTCTAGGTTTGGGACCATGAACCCTTCCGACCGCGCCGTGCTATCCACGATTCTGGAAAAGAATGGAGGCTATTTCGCCGGCTCCGGGGCTCTAAACCGAATGGGCCTTTCGACCCAGGTTCCGAGTGAATTAGTCATTGCAGGAAGTCGCTCAAGTCGGAAGAGGCAGGTTGGCAACTTGAGGTTGAAATTCGTACGTGGAGGGAGCAATGAGGCCACCGCACAAGAAACGAAGCTGACCGATCTCCTTGAGGCGTTAAAGGCATTGAAACGAGTGCCTGCCAGTGAATCGGCGAACGTTATTAGCAAAGTTACGTCATCACTAGAGGGGCTCACGAGCCTCGAACAGGAGCGACTAGCTGTATTGGCTGGAAGCTATCGGCCGTACGTTAGGGCCGTCCTCGGAGCTTTGCTGGAAAGGGGAAATGCGCAAATCGCAGCGCGGCTCCGCGCCTCCCTCAATCCAATTTCACAGTACAAGCTAGGTCTTGGGCGAGAAGTATTACCGAATGCTCGCGCATGGAGAATAGCGTGAAGCTCCACGAGGCACTATCGGATTTCATCGACCTCATAAGGCTGACGGCGCAAGACCTGAAGATTCGCGAAGTGTACGTGGAAAAAGACTACTGGGTGATCTTCGTGCTCAAGAGGCTAAGCCAGCATGCGGAAAGGGAACACGTAGTTTTCAAGGGCGGCACTTCGCTCTCGAAGGCGTACAAGCTCGTTCACCGATTCTCAGAGGACGTTGATTTGGCTGTCATCAAGGGGCAAGCAACGAAAGCGTCTATCGAGCGATTGATCAAGAGTGTGGCGAAGGACATCACCGCAGCGCCTCTCGTGGAAGTCACCGATCCACAAGTTACCAGCAAGAAAGGACAGAGTCGGAGAACGCTCCATAGATATCCCAGGCACTTGGCAGAAGAAGACTTCGGGCAAGTCCGGAAAGAGATCTTACTCGAGATGAATTGTTTTGGGGAACCGCATCCCAACGCGAAGATCAAAATTGCTTCCTACATCGCGGAGTTCCTTGAAAAAATAGACAGACCAAAAGACATTTTCGAATTCGGTCTCGAGCCGTTCGAGGTTTTGGTGCTCGACAAGCGCACTACGTTTGTAGAAAAAGTGCTCTCTTTGGCCTACGCCAGCTTCGCGGATGGAAACGCCCCGATGAAAGAAGTGCGGGAAAGAGTGCGACACTTCTACGATTTGACGCTGATCCTAGGTGATCCGGCGATAAATAACTTTCTGGGAAATGGTGATTTCGTCGAGCTCTTGAGAAAAATTCGCGCCGAGGAAAAATTAGCATCGAGAATCAAGTGGGTCGACAGGCGGTTGGGGGAATGCAGGCTCATTTCCAAGACAGAGGAGCAGCTGAAAGAAGTCGAGGGCTATTTCCGGGCAGACCTGGAGCCGATGCTCTTCTCGCCGGAAGCGTTACCGAAATTTGCGGATGTGGCAGGTGCCTTTCGCAAGATTTCGAAGATGATACGTGACGCGGATTTGTGACATTGCGCGAGGTGGCGCTGTAATGAGCATTCCATCGTCATCTTTCGCCGAAGGTCGCCGAGCTCGGTGAGGAGCTGCTTCCTGCTCTGATCCAGTTGCCCTAGCTTGGCCTCGATTTCTCGGATCTTGGCGTTTCGAGTTTCCTTCGAATCCTGCATAGAAGCGAAGGAGCGTTATGCTCCCTTTTTCCGAACCTTGCTCAGCAGCTCTACGGCGAGCTCATTCATGCTCTTCCCTCGGCGAAGCGCTTCTTGGGCCAAAGTCGCGTGCAGGTCTTCGGGGGCCCGCACAACGAACTTTCCGGAGAATTTTTTGCGTCCAAGAGGCTCGGGGATGGAAATGCTTTCCGCGCGGGCCGTTTCGAGCCAGAGGTCGATGGCCTCCTTAACGTTTCGGACCGCCTCTTCAGGGGTCGCTCCATGGGAGTGGCAGTTCTCCAGCTCCGGTACGCGGGCAACGTAGATATTGTCACGGGAGTCAAAAGACAGGTTCACCTGGTACTCCAGGGCTTCCAACTTGCTCTTCTTTGCTCGTTCCTTAGCCATTGCTCTTCTCCTCTACGAGTTTCCTTAGGGCGTCCAGAATGTAATGGGGCGCGTCTTTTCCATGGCAGGCTAGGGTGAAGGTGCGACCTTGGCTAACCCACTGTTCGTGGCTTCCCTTTTGCCTTGCCAAGCCATATCCAAGGTGCTGAAGAATCTTTCTCACCTCTTGGCAGGACAGCCGCGATCCGCGAAGCAGCTTTTCCTGTAATTTCTTCGCCGCTGCCATTCAACGCCCTCTTTATGGTAGTATCATAATATAGTATCACTTTTTTGTAAACGCCCCGCTCAGCGCTAATCTTCAATAGCACAGGGTATGTGAGCTCTTTGCATTGGCGGAGCCATTTACGAGTGTTACGTATTGGCTGGTTTTGAAGATGTAGACGGTAGGTCCAAAAACGAGAGCACGAATGCGCGCAGAAACAGCAGCTGGTGTAGTTTCTCCGAAAATTTGTACGCGAATTTTGTACGTGATTTATACGTGATGACGCGGTTTTTCGCGGAATTTAGCGGGATGCGCCGGGATCTGGCGTGATGTAACTTCGCTGTTATTATTTAATTTTTCTTTCATTACAAGAGCTTCGCGCGCGGTCTCTATCGGCCCGCACGCTCCGCCAACTTTAGTTCCTGGCAGCTCTTGTAGCTAGGCCAGGAATGCCGAGTGTAAACACAGAATGCCCTCAGTCGAAAGACTGGGGGTTTTTTGTTTAAGACGATCTGTAGCGCTGCTCCTAACGCGCAGTCGAGGATCCGATTTTCGAAGTCAGATTCTCGAACCCGCCCACCAAATTCATCGTCCCCACGTTCTCACTCACCTTCTCCATCATCTCCAACTCCTTCAAGCGCATCAACGCGGGGCTGCTTTCCATCATCTTCGCGGTGTTCAACAAAGAGCGTGTCGCCGCCACCTCTTCGCGACGGCGGATCAGGTTCGCCTGAGCCTTCTTCTCAACGGAAACAACCTCATTCAAGATCGCGCGGATGTCTCCAGGCAATACAATGTCCTTCACTCCCGTAGAAGTAATTTCTACGCCAAGGGCCAAGGCCTTGTCGCGAACCAACAATGCAACTTCGTCACCCAAACTTTCTTTGCGCGAGAGCACTTCGTCCAACGTGCGCACTCCCACGAGCTTGCGCAACGCGAACTGAAATTCCTTATGCAGGTAATCCTTAAGGTCCTTGATCGCACGCAGGGCCTTCGCTGGCTCTACGATCTTGTAGTAGGCCTCGAAATTCAGGCGCAACGAAACGCGGTCGCGGGTGAGGATGTCTTGTCCCGTGACCTCAAGGTTAAGAATGCGCATATCGATCACGGCCACCTCTACGGAGGTGCGTCCTTTCCAGAAGGTGTAGGTGCCGGGTGGCAGCTCGCGCACGAGGCGGCCGTCTACGATGAGGAGGCCTACGTGGCTTTCGGGCACCAGGCGGAAATAGAACTCGCTGGCGTTTGGGCTTTTGTCGGTGATCACCTTGGCCTTTTTGGCGTCGATCTCCTGGAATTCGGAGAAGTCCACGTATTCGACGGTGACGTTCTTCAGAACTTTCCAGAATAGAACTTTCTGGCCAGGGCTTACGATGCGGTGGAACTTGCCGTCGGCGTAAACGAGGCCGATTTGTTTGTCGGAGACGTCGGCTACAGTGAAGTATTCCTTCGCGAGGTGAGGGTGGTTGCGCAGGAGAGTATCGGTCCATGGGGAGGAAAACTCGATTTTGTTGACGTCGAAGGCGTGCACTTTGGTGTTTCCGAGGGGATTGAGGACCCAGTGAGAGCCGGGCTCCAGGATGGTTTCGATGATGCCGTTGTGGATTTTGAGACCACGTTCGATTTCGGAGATGTTTACTTTTCTCATTTTGATTTCCTGTTTAATGCGTTTAATAAAACAAAGCCCAAGAACGGACCCGATGATGACGGCAATGAATTCCATTTGCTTGTTCCTCCGGGTCAGAGTCCTTGGGTTAGGGAGAGCTTTCGTTGGGCGAGCGGAGGCTTTGCGGGCCTATCGCCGTTCTTCCGGGTATCTCTCGGGGACACTTCTAGTTACGTTCAATCAGCTTATGAGGCTGATGGATGCTCTACCCAACTGAGCTACAGGTCTTGCAACCAGGCGGGATTCGAACCCGGGACATTCCATTTTGTTGCTGAGTCTACGGCATACGTGGCAACAGAGTTGCTCGCACCCACCTGGTCTTACCCAGGCGAAAGTCTACTCAGCTCGAATTTTAACGCGTGTGCGAATCCAAAAAGTAATGGGGACTAACCCTTTACGCACACCACCTGTTTTAGCGTGTGCACGATTTCTACGAGGTCACTTTGCGCGGCCATCACGGTGTCGATGTCCTTATAGGCGGCGGGGCTCTCGTCGAGAACTCCAGCGTCTTTGCGGCATTCCACGTTCGCTGTGGCTTTTTTGTGATCTTCCACGGTGATCCTCTCTTTCGCTTTAGTGCGGCTCATGACTCGGCCGGCGCCGTGGCTGCAGGAGTGGAAGCTCTCGCAGTTGCCTTTGCCGCGCACGATGAAGCTTTTGGCTCCCATGGATCCGGGGATGATGCCTAGATCTCCTTCGCGGGCGCGCACGGCGCCTTTGCGGGTTACGTAGACGTTTTCTCCATAGTGGTGCTCGAGCTCCACGTAGTTGTGGTGGCAGTTCACGGCTTTCTCGAGCAGCGTGAAGGGCGGGATGCCTTTCACGTGGCGGAGGGCGGCGATCACTCTTTGCATCATGATATCGCGGTTCACCTTGGCGTAGTTCTGCGCCCAGTATACGGCCTCTACGTAGTCGTTGAAGTGCTGAGTGCCTTCGGGGAAATACGCGAGGTCTTTGTGGGGCAGGTTGATGAAGTGCTTCTCCATGTCGCGCTTGGCGAGCTCGATGAAGTAGCGCCCCATGTTGTTGCCTAAGCCGCGCGACCCGGAGTGGAGCATGATCCATACGGAGCCCTCCTCGTCGAGGCAGAGCTCGATGAAGTGGTTACCGCCGCCTAGAGTGCCCAGTTGCTTGTGCTTCTTTCCCTCGCGGATCGAAGGATGCTTCTCCATGATCTTGTTGTACCCGGCGTCCATGGATGCCCAGGCGTTCAAGCTGGCCTCGGGCACGCGGTCATCACGGTAAGAGTTGTCGCCAACGGGAACGTCGCGCTCGATCTGCGCGCGCAAGGCGCTCAGCGAGTCGGGAAGATCCGAGGCCTTCAGCGAAGTCTTCTGGGCCATCATGCCGCAGCCGATGTCCACGCCTACGGCGGCGGGGATGACCGCGCCTTTGGTGGGGATCACCGATCCCACGGTGGCGCCGATGCCGACGTGAACGTCGGGCATGGCGGCCACCCACTTAAAGATGAACGGAAGCTCGGCGATCTGTTTGAGTTGGTCGCGGGCGCCGTCTTCTACGGGTACGCCGCGGGTCCAGCTCTTGATCAGGCCCCCAGAGGGGGACTGCATGATCTCGTGCTGCGTTGCTGGCTTCTTGTTCTCGCTCATTTGCATTCTCTCCAAATCTTTTGATCGCACCCGCCGCTTCGTCAGTCGCTTTATGAAGTTCGGCGGGGTCGCTCTTGCTTGGTATATTGCGAGTAGAGTGCCAAGAACGCTCCGGTGCCATCGTGCGGATTAACGTATTGTATTCTATAGGGAAATTTTTGGAGAATTCAGTTTCGCTCTGGAATGCGATGCGATAAAATTAGAATATAAGATAGGAATTTAGAAAAATGGATAGTAGCTCGGAAAAGGCAAAGAAGAGAGTAGGGCTGGGATTCCTGGGATCCACGTTGGACAGAGGCCCGCGTGGAGGCGCGCGCTTCGATTCGTGGCGCCCGACCCTCGCCGCAGTGATGCAGCCCGAGCTCAAGATGGATCGCTACGAGATCTTCTTTCAGATGCAGTTCAAGGGCCTGCTCGATCAGGTCGTGGCCGACATCAAGATGATCAGCCCGGGCACGGAGATCGTGCTGCACCAGATGGAGTTCACCGATGCCTGGGATTTCCAGGAAGTTTTTGCCAAGCTCCACGACTTCGCCCACAACTATAACTTCAAGCTCGATAAGGAAGACTACTACCTCAATATCACCACGGGCACGCACGTGGTGCAGATCTGCCTCTTCTTGCTCGCGGAAAGCAAATACCTGCCGGCCAAGCTGCTCCAGATCGGCAAAGAGCCGGAGCGTCCGACGCCCAAAGGCACGTACAAGATAATCGACCTCGACCTGATGAAGTACGACCCGATCGCCGCTCGCTTTGTAAAAGAAAAGATCGAGAGCGCCGAATTTTTGAAGGCGGGCATTCATACGCAGAGTAAGAGCTTCAACCAGATGATTGAGCGCATCGAAACGATCGCGATGCGCAGCCAGGATCCCATTCTACTGATGGGCCGCACGGGCGCGGGCAAAACCGAACTCGCGCGCAGAATCTTTCAGCTCAAACAGCTCAAGCACAAGATCAAGGGCCGCTTTGTGGAGGTGAACTGCGCCACACTCAAGGGCGACGCCGTGATGAGCACGCTCTTTGGCCATACCAAGGGCGCATTCACGGGCGCCCTGAAAGAGAGGGCGGGCTTGCTGAAAGAGGCCGATGAAGGCTTGATCTTTTTGGATGAGATCGGGGAGCTCGGTCTCGACGAGCAGGCGATGCTTCTGCGCGCGATCGAAGACAAGCGCTTCCTGCCGATGGGCTCCGACAAAGAGATGCAGAGCAATTTCCAGCTCATCGCGGGAACAAACCGGGATCTCAAGGTAGAAATAGAAAAAGGCCGCTTCCGCGAAGACCTTTTCGCCCGCATCAACCTCTGGTGTTTCCGTCTGCCCGATCTCCGCGAGCGGCAGGAAGACATCGAGCCGAATCTCGACTACGAGCTGATGAAGTTCAGCACGAAGACGGGCAAAAAAGTGCGCTTCACACAGGAAGGCATCGATCGCTTTCTAAAGTTCGCGACCGAGCCCTCGAGCATGTGGAAAGAAAATTTCCGCGACCTCAATGCCGCGATCACGCGCATGGGCACTTTTGCGGATTCAGGTAAGATCGGCATGGCGGTGGTGGAAGATGAGATCGCGCGCCTGAAAGACAGCTGGAAGCCGAGCGGGAGTAAGGACTCCAATTTCGTGGTGCGCTTTCTCGGTGACCGCGCGCAGGAATTCGATTCCTTCGATCTTGTGCAGCTCGAGCATGTTTTAAATATCTGCGCGCGATCAAAGTCGCTCAGCGAGGCGGGGCGAAGTCTTTTCGAGGTATCCAGGGGAAAGAAAAGCACTTCGAATGACACGGATCGGCTGAAGAAGTATCTGGCGCGGTTTGGTCTGGATGCGAAGAGCGTGGTGGGCAACTAGAGGCTACCCGCACGGAGCTTGGGAAGGTTTCAGCAACTACAATGCAGATCGCATTTCAGCGATCCGCATTGAGTAATCAGTTTTGCTACTTGAACGCCCCACCCGCTACTGCGAGCCTGGCGTTTTTTGTACTGCTGCAAAATCGCTCAGCGATCAAAGGGACCAACGATGGTGTGCGTGGGGAATGCATTGCCCAGCACCTCAATCACCGTGGCGTTGTCGGCCTTCAGGCTGTCTGGAACGGTCTGAGTGTCTTCCCCTGGAGTGCGGGAGTCGCCGATCTGCATGGTGATGCCTGATTCGGTCACTGTGCTATCGTGCAACCGCGCGTGCGGATGCTGGTAGATGCCGAACTGCTTACCGCTCCATACAATCGTGTCCCCGATCAATCGTCCGTCCTGCTCCTGGCGAAGTTTTGGTGCATCGTAGTTGATGTAGAGGCGCTGAACGGTGAATACCTCTGCCAGGCGTTCGCAGCGGGCGGCCGTCATTTTGATTCTGTAGGCAACGCGATTTCCTCCTCGATCGAGTACCGAACTCTCGCGCAGCACTCGAACCGTGTCGGGCCCGCACCGCGTAGTGGGCCCAGACGGGCCGCCGCCAGCATTGGCATTCAAAGCAATCAGACTCAAAGCAAAGACAAAGGTGTGCTTCATAAAAATCCCTACTCGCTCCGGGCTGAATTACCCGGTGAATAGAGAACTACTGCACATCAGCCAGGCAGGGCACTAAGACCCCATTTGGAAAATGATGGAATTTGATGGGATTCTGATGAATCGCATTCGCCGGTCTTAAGCGGGGAGTGGATCCAGAGGATCTAGGTGCCAAAAGTTTGGCGGGTGTAAAAGTTTTTTAAGGTTCCTCTTTTCTTGTTCTAATCATTCCATTCACGGAAAGCGATGTGAACTCTTGGATTCTTCAGAGCGGAAAGGAGTGGCCTATAAAACGGCTCCTAAGCTATCCTTTCTCAGGAACTTATCGATTGGTTTTCTTAAATGGAGGTTCGAAAATATGACCAATGCATTGAAACATTTTTATTTTATCGCGATCCTGGTAGCTGCGCTTGGAGCAAGCAGCGTTGCAAAAGCAGAAGAATCTGCTGGAAGTACTGCACATCAAGTAGGCGCCGAGGGTAAGGCCTCTAAGCGCACAAAGCGGAAGCCCGCGAGCATTAAAAAAGAAGTACTAAAGGAAGAAGAAGGTAACTACTGCTCCCAACATAAGACTAAGGATACTTGTCCTAGTGATTGCGAATGGCTTGATGGCGCATGCCATGCATACGATTAATTGATCTTGAAAAGTGCGGTTTTGCATTTTTAGCAAGATGTTCATAAATCGCATATTTTTTGTGGCGCCCTAGAGGCGCTTTTTTTTAGGATTGAGTTCCTCTGAGCCAGGCAAAGGTCGGCTCAGGGGCAGCGAGACCCCGAGACTTCTCGTAAATAAGGTCTTCTAGCGAACTTCGTTAGGATCGCGCTTGTGGATCTTGGTGACCTTTACATCGCTCAGAAGCGGGTAGCTGGAGTACCAAGCAGTATCACCGAAGGTGGAGTAGGTTCCTTCGAGGTCCACCAGGGTGCCGTCTTTCAGCCGGCTGTCTTCGCTGAGAAGCTGGAAGGTATTGAACTTCGATCCTTCTGCAAAGCCTGGCTCCACGCAGAAGGCGCGGTTGGCGCGCACGGTAAGGCTTTTCACGTGCATTCCGTTACCGGCATGGAAAAAGTGAAAGGTATCGATGGCGCCGTAAAGTTTCACCTTGTCGCCAGGTTTGTAGCAGGGCTCGTCTGCGAAGGAAGAGGTGGCAGAGAGAAGGGTAAGTGCGATGAGGAATAGTTTCATGGGTAAGGCTCCTTGATTCGACGACTGGTTGCCATTTTTAGAACAGGCGCTGCAAGCCTTCAAGCGTAAAGACTTGAAACTACAGGAGCAGGAGTTCACTAGACGTGAAAGTTGTTCCAGGAGTTGGTGAGTATTCTTGGTTTGCCGCTAGGCGGGGCGGAGGGCAACTCTGGAAAAGCGATGTATCTACCCAAGTGCATGATATCAAAAGGCTGGTTTCTCGGTGAAGTAGGCCCGTTAGCTCAGTTCAGCCGCGATGTAACGCATTCATGGAAATGATATGAAAGCTGCTCCCTCCTGGATCACCGTCACCGATAAGGGCGTGCTCGTGCGCTTTCAGATCCAGCCGAAAGCCTCGCGTTCGGAAATCGTGGGGCCGCACGGGGAAGGCGAGAATGTTCGTCTCAAGGTGCGCATCGCGGCTCCTCCAGTAGACGGCGCGGCCAATGAGGAGCTGCTGAGTTTTTTGAAAAAGTTAACGGGAATTCCGTCCTCCAGAATTCATCTCATCAGAGGCGATACATCAAAGATGAAGGACGTGCTTTTCGAAGGCGTGGCAGTGGCAGCGCTCCGCGAAAAGCTGAAGCACTAAATTCAGAACCCGTAAGTGAGTGCGGCGAACGCGTAATGGAACAAGGAAAAAGTATAAACCTTCGCGTTGTCGGCGCCTCCTTCGAGCAGGCGATAGCCGGCGCTGATGCCGCTGCCCTTTTCGGATAGGCGGTAGAAAAGCTCGAGAGAGCCGTCTTCAGCGCGCCCTTGTTTCGCAGCGGCGGCATCGAGGTCGAAGCGCAGTTCCCAAGCGGGCGACGCGACCCATAGGAGCCCTAAATTCAATAGCGGTACAAAGCCGGTATTGTTGTATTCGCTTCTGGTGCCACCGCTACGCATCGCGATTTTTGCCACGCGGATTTTTGCAACGCCGCCTACTTGCGCCGTAAGGGAATCGGTCAGGAGAAAGCGATATAGGTAAGAGGCGCGGTACGAGTTGAACTGGAACTCCACCTCAGTCGGAGAGGCGGCTGGAAAAGTCACGTTGTTGAACTGAATCGGCGTTGTGGGAGAGAAAGAATAATTCGCCACTAACGGCGCGGCGATGAGGCGAAGGTAGCTTTGTTCGCCGATCTGAAAAGTGGCTTGGCCACGGTAGTAGAGGCCTGTTTCGGAATTGGTGAACGTGACCCGTGTGCCGGCGGGATTGGGGATGGCGAATTTATTATAGCCGGTGGAAAAAAGACCGCCCTCGGCACGCAGATCATGGGCGGAGAGATTTTTCGGAGCAAGCAGCAGTATCGACGCCAGGAGCAGGTAGCTTGGTTTCATTCTCTAATTACGGCTGCCTTTCTTCGCCGGAGGCTTGAGTAACGCCGGGGCGGATTTCCGCAGATTGGCCTGCGCCCCAAGATCATGCACTACTCGCGCCAATACGGGGAACAGTTAGCTCGGCCCGTTCAGCATTTTTCCAGAAACTGCCAAAACCTTGACCGCTCTTGCCGACCTTCTCCGCCTCCGCAATTCAATTTTTGTTTCTTCCGAAAGCAAGCGAGCAAGCCTCTCGCTGATCTGGGCCAGGGCTAGGTACAGATTGGCCTCTCGATGCACCACCTGAATGCCAAAGAACTGCGGACCATCAATTCTCGCACTCACCGAGAACTGGTCGGGCCCCGCTTTCGTAGGAGAGTTTTCCATCGAAAGAGTAACCACGAACCTATGCCGGGAAAGTTTAGGAAACTGTTCATATAGATGCTCAAGTTTTTGCCGGGTTACATCCCTTGCCAATTCTGATTTTTCTAAATTATGAAACACGATTTTCATCATGATGGATTCCTTTTTTGTGGAGGGAGCGGGGCAAGGCGTTGGATCGCCCGGCCCCGGCACAGGTGGGAGAACTAACTGGCGCGATATGTTTCGTCGTGATCGTAGCTGTTGATCTTCTGGCGTTGGAATCGTGAAGCGGGGTCGACACCTTGCAAGATGGCACAGGCCAAATGTCCATAAGGCATTTTTTCTCCAGGCAGCACCGTGACGGTTCCGCCCCCGCGAATCACGATCTCCGCGAGATCGTCGAGCACGTCGTCTTCCGAGGCGTTCGGCTGTTGTGGGCTATAGGTAAAGCAGCCACTACCGATATCGATTTTCCCCCAAATATTCATGCCTTCGCTTACGAACAGGTGCTTCACTTTCTGCTTGAGCGAAAAGAGAATGATTTCTTGAAGCGAACCAGCAGTTCTGCCGTTGAGTTCTGCGGAGCGAAATTGTGACAGCAAGGCTTCCTCCTTTCTCTCGAGGTATGGCTCGAGAAGCTCCTTGGCTGCCTCGTGGAGTGCTTTCAAGTTCGCTTGGCCCGAGGAATGGGGCACAAAGTCTTCTACGATAGCCTTGTAACCGCTCACGTTCCTGTAGTGATCTGCGAGGTCGGAGTCGCCGGCGAGGATCAGAGGAGTTCGTGTGCTCTGGATGGTTCGATAAATAGCTCGATCCAGGGCGCCAAAGATTCCATCCATCGTGCGTAGCTCTTTGTAAGTAACTACTTCCTCTTCTTTAAAGGTGCTGAGCGTTCCCTGGTAGAGGGTTGCCTTTGTTTCTTCCAGCAGCAGGAGGGAAAAGGGGTGTTCCCGTTGCATCCACTTCAAGAGGGGCTTTACGTGGAAACTTTCCGCAAGAACTCCGAGGCTCTGAACTTCTATGGGCATCTTCATTTTGCAGGAGAGGCCCTGAGTTACGAAAACGCCCATTGGGAACTCTACGGGTTCATTTTCCAGGCCGGCAATCAGTTTGCGCACAGGCCGAAAGAGTTGTTCCACTTTCGGTTGGCCTCTTTCGGCCGCAGCCTTCGTACGGCACTGCCGGAGCTTCAGTTTGAGGTCGTCGATGCTGTTTGCGTAAATGGATAGGCAAAGGGCTCCTTTGGGAATTCTATGGTGCACGAGCTGTTGGGGGGCAATCGTTCTCATCTCAATTCTCCTGTTATCTGATTTGGGCTCACGCTAGGCGCCTCTTGTTCTCTAACGTTACGGAGAGTTCCGCATTCGCGGAAATAGATAAAACCGAACCCTTGGATCGCTTAAACTAATAACGTTTACTATTTTATACGCGGAAGCGGGTTGCGCGAACAGGCTTCCGTGAGTTTTCTGGGGGCTATATTCGGAATTCCTTGAGCAAACGGGCCGCCACAGAATTAGCTATCTTCCGATTCGCTGCCACGAGGTAGAGCTCTTCCTGAACCTCGTCAAGCTTTCCGAGTTCGACCAGCTCGCCTTCGAGAACCTGGCGAGTTACCGCGTGAGACGCCGTTGCCATCAAACCAACACCGTCTACGGCAAGGAGTTTTTTTAACGCGATTTCCTGGCTCTCGGTTACTACGTCGAAAGTAACCGAATGGGCTTTGCTCCATAGATCAAGGTCATAGCGTAGCTTGCTGTCATAGGTGGGAAGGATAAATGCCTGGCCGGATATGGATCGCGGGAAGTCTTTCCGGAGATTTCTGAATTTTGGCGCGCCAAAGATGGAAACGGAATTTTTCGCGATGAGGCGATGGTAAAGGCCTTTCGCCGTTTGCCCGCTGGGGAGAAAATTAGTTAGGTACAAGTCGATTCGATGAGCGCAGAGCTCCCGCACCATTTCTTCCGGCGATCCTTCGCGAAGAGTCAGCTGGCATGGAGTGATTTTCAGCGCGTGTTTCACCAGCTGGCACATGATCTGTTTGGGCACGCTATCCAGAGCACCAATGGTGAGAGATGGCCTGCTGGGCTTGAGGCGATCGTGCAAAGCTTCGACCATCTCGGAGCCGGTTCGAAAGATCGTTCGTGCGTATTCCCGAGCTACTTCTCCTTGCTCAGTGAGCGAGAGGCGCTTGTGATGACGCTCGAACAACTGCACGCCGAGCGATTCTTCGAACTGCTTGAGCTGAGCACTGAGGGTAGGCTGGCCAAGGCGGAGCTTGGCGGCGGCTTTTGATACGCTTCCCTCTTCGGCGATTGTCCAGAAGTAGTAGAGGTGGTGATAGTTAATCCATTGACTCATAGGGAAACCTTTTTTCTGCTCGTTGGAACAGTGAAGCGGATTCGTTGCTATTTTCCAAATAGATTAGCGCGCATCTTTGCAATGGTTCAAGTGATGCCTGACTTTGGCGATTGGCCGCTTTACTTAGGCTTTTGTTTCCCTGCGGAAGCCCTTGCCGGCCGCTCGTCGGAATAAGCCAGGCAGGTGTTGAGCCACTTGCAGGGCGATCCCTGTGGATCCGGAGGGCTTCAAAATAGGAAGATCCTTTTCGATAGCCGCGCACACCAGTTCGGCATAGGCGTCGGGCTGGATAGAGTCTTTGGGCACATCGAGGTTTTTGCCATACTTCACTTCGATTTCACGGAACATCCTCGTTTCAATGCCTGGTGTTAGTAAGCAAAGGGTATCCACTCCGCTTCCAGCGAGCTCGGCCTGCAGGCAGTTCGAAAAGGCCAGAACCGCGGCCTTCGAAGCGGCATAAGTGGAGGCACAGGGAAAGTGCATTACAGCTGAGACGCTCGCGTTGTTCACGATTTTTCCTTTGCCGCGGCTTAGCATTCCAGGGAGCAACCCTTGCGTGAGCTGTACGAGGGCGAGGAGGTTCACCTGAAACATCGAGTAGATTTCCTGGATGGGCTGCTCTTCGAGAAGCCCGCCGGTAAGCTGGCCAGCGTTGTTTACCAGGATGTCTATTTTCTCATTTTTTAATTCCGCCAGGAACTTTTCTACGCAAGCTTTGTCGCCCAAGTCGGCAACCCAGATTTTAACCGAAGCTGCGCCGGAACTTTTCAGCTCAAGCGCGAGCTGCCTATTCGCGGTGCGAACCTGAGCGTGAACATGTGCGCCGCGCTTCGCAAATGCATTGGCGAGCGCAAGGCCAATCCCTCTATTGGCGCCGGTAACTAAAATGTGGGTATTACGTATTTTCATTCACTGTCTTCTTTCTATTTTCCGAGATCCATAGGATGGCGCCTGGAAGAAAGCCGGCCCAGAATAGAGCGTACCAGTATGGTGCCATAGGGTTCGAGAAGCTGAGCACCTGAAAAGCCTCACCCGACTTATAGCTGAGCGGGCCCAGGATCGCGCCTACGAATGAGCCCAGAAGAAGGCGTGTTTCAAATATTGATTTCAGCAGAACGATCGACGGAGTGAAGTGCAGCCAAAGAGACACCAACCAGATCGCGGGTATCGAGCTCGGTGCGGGAGTCGAAATCCAATCTAGTTTCAGCGCCAAGGCATCGAAGGCCAGGCCGATGACAGAAAGAAACAGAAGTTTGATTCGCAAGCCGAAGTCTGGTCGAAGCGCGAAGTAGAATAGGAGCCAGGAGACTGCGGGCCCGAGAAGCGCGAGAGGCCCGAGCTCCAGCTTGCCTACTATCACGCAAAAAAACCAGCCTGCGTAAGCCCAGATACCGAACAAGATCAGCCAGAATTTTTGAACCGGCTTCATTCCATTTTCCAAAAAAAAACGAGGGCGCCTTGTGGAGGGGAGGTTCGGCGCCCTCCGGGGAAACTACAGAACTGCGCCGGTGCGCACGAGCTTGCTGAGGTCAAAATGCTGCTCGCGGAGTCGCTGGAGAATTCCTTGGTAAACTGCTTTGCTCATCGTCGGGGTGCGGCTGAGAATCCAGAGGTAGTCGCGGCCGGGGGCTCCGACTACGGCGTATTCATAGTTGCGTCCCAGGTCTACAATCCAGTAGTCGCCGAAAAAGGGCCAGAAGAACGACACTCGCAGCTTGGCGTTGGTTTCGTCCACCGCGTAGGCGGTACCTTTGGCGATCTTCGGCTTGCCGTTCACGATGCACTCGTTTAGCACGGTAACTTTGCCGTCGTCGCGGAGGGAGTAGGTGGCGGTGGTTTTAGAGCAGCCTTTCTGAAAGCTCTGGGGAAAGGAAGAGATTTCGAACCACTTGCCCATGTACTGCGTGATGTTCACCTGTGGAACCGTTCGTACGGGCGGCATCTCATCGGCGGCTGCGAATAGGGGGAAGAGCAGACTGAGGGCGAAAAGGAAGTTTTTCATATAATTGTCTCCTTGGCTCCTTGTCGCACATTTGTCGATGTAAAATACACAAAAAACATAGACATAACTTTGACAAAACGGTTTAAAGTGCCTAGTTTGACGCTATGCCAACTAGATACTCCATGAAGGCTGTGACAAGGCTCACCGGGCTCTCCGCGGATCGGCTCCGCGTTTGGGAAAGCCGGCATGGGGTAGTAAGCCCCGCTCGCACCGGCACCGGCCGCCGCTATTATTCTGAGAAGGACGTAAGCCGCCTGAAGCTTTTGGCGGAACTGCTGCAGCTTGGGCATTCGATCGGGGGAATCTGCGCGCTTTCGGACAGGGAGTTGCTGGCGCTGCAGACGAAAAGCGGTAGCAGCGCCAACCATGATCTCGAAGTGGCCGATATCTCGGAGCTCATGAGCGCTGTTGCCGATTTTCGCCTCGATGCCCTGCGGGCTTCACTGGCTAAAGTGAAGCACCTGTTGAGCCCGCAGGACTTTGCTTTTCGCCTTGTGCCGCAGGTGATGGCAGGGGTGGGGGAAAGGGTGGAGGAGGGAAAATTCAATATTGCGCAGGAGCACGCGGTGAGCGATCTGCTGCGCCATCAGCTCCGGCAAATTTACGACGACCTTCAGCCATTGAATGAACGGAAAAAGTTCACGGTAGTGCTCGGCGCGCCGGAGGGGCACATGCATGATTTTGGCGTGCTCCTCGTCGCGATCCGCTGCCGCTTTCACGGTCTGGAAACTCATTTTCTCGGCCCCAATCTTCCTCACGAGTCGCTGGTGAACGCGGCGAAAGAGCTGAAAGCCAGCGCACTGGTGCTCGGGGTTTCCGCGATTCCGCCGGAAGAGGTGAAGGTAGAGATCGACGCTTACCTGAAGGCGGTAGATGCGTCGCTGCCAAGGAAAATTTCGCTGTGGCTCGGCGGCTCGGGAGCGGGCGCGATCCAACGCAAGAAACTCGAGCGAGACGTATGGATATTCGCTTCGATCGACGAACTGGAGCAGAAGCTGAAGACGGGTTCTTTCGGAGCCTGAGTAAAGCTAGCTCAGCAAGATCTCGACGTCTCCCGCTGTAAGCCCCTTGATCAGATTTTCGTCTGCCGACAGGATGGCAGCTGCGAGATCTCTCTTCGCGCTTTGAAGCTCAATGATCTTCTCTTCAACAGTGTCTTTGGCGATCAGACGATAGGCGATCACGGTATTTTTTTGCCCTATGCGATGGGTACGGTCGATGGCTTGCGATTCGGCCGCCGGGTTCCACCAGGGGTCGAGGATGAAAACATAGTCAGCAGCGGTGAGGTTGAGTCCCACGCCGCCGGCCTTGAGGCTGATCAGAAAAACTTTGAGCGATGGATCGTTCTGGAACTCCGTTACGCGCTTGCGGCGGTCGTCGGCGCTAACCTTGCCGTCGAGGCGGGTGCACGATACTTTCTGCTCGGCGAGCTTGCCCTCGACGATATCGAGAAAGGTGGTGAACTGGGAGAACACAAGGGCTTTGTGTCCTTCGGCGACTACCGAGTTGAGCTGGGCCAGCAGGGTATCGGTTTTGGCGCTGTCGGTCTCCAAGCTCTTTTTGTCGAGGAGGCCGGAATGGCAGGCGGCCTGGCGCAAGCGAAGCAAGGCCTCGAGGATAAGGATCTTGGAGCCGCCGATGCCTTTTTTCTCGATCGCGCCTTTGAGGTGCTCGCGATAGTAGTCACGCAGCTCCACATAGCGTTTGCGCTCCAGAGTGCCCAGCTCGCAGTGGAGAACTTTTTCGATTTTTTCCGGGAGGTCCTGGAGAACCTGGCCTTTGGTGCGGCGGAGGATAAAAGGCCGGAGCGCGTTTGCGAGCTCCTGGAGAGCGACGGTGTCGAGCTTGCCGTGTTCGGAAGCTTTGCTCATCTTCTCGCGTGCATTCTTACCCAGCAAGCCGGGGCTCACAAAGTCAATCAGCGCGAAAAGATCGTCGATGGAATTCTCGACGGGAGTGCCGCTCATGGCGAGATGGTGCTTGCCCTGGAGCTGGCAGCAGGCTTTGTGGGAAATCGAGCCCGCGTTCTTTATTGCCTGGGCTTCGTCGGCGATCACATAATGGAATTCGAATTTCTTGAGCTCTTCGAGATCTAGCCGCAGCGTGGGGTAGGTTACGAGCACGAGGTCGGCATTCGGAATTTCTTCGAGCAGCTTCGCTCGCGAGGTGCCGGCGTAAGCGAGCACTTTAAGCTTGGGGGTGAACTTTGTGCTTTCTTCCTGCCAGTTGAAGAGGAGGGATTTGGGCAGGATCACGATGGATGGTTTCTTCGGCGCGTCTTCCTTGGAGGTGTAGACGCTCTCCAGATGTGCAAGCACCTGCACGGTTTTACCCAAGCCCATATCGTCGGCGAGGATGCCGCCCTGGCCGAGCCCGCGCAGGAAGGAGAGCCAGGCGAGGCCCTCTTTCTGATACGGGCGCAGGCTGCCTTTGAAGGAGCGGGTGGGCGACTTGGGTTTCAGCTTATTGAAGGTGCCCAGTTCTTTCACGAGCTTGGTGAATGCGGGATCGGAAACCGCATTTTCTTCAGTGGCGATCCACGCGCCGAGAAGCGCTCCCTGCGGTTTCGCGAAGCGTACGGTATCGCCTGCAGTGCTGCCGAGCTGCGCGAGCGGCGCCATTTTCTTGAGCCACTCGGTGGGCAGGATTCCGAGGCTGCCGTCGCCGAGCGTGATCATCTGCTCGCCTCTTGCCTGCGCGGCGAGAAGGTCGGGGAGGGAAGAGGAAAGCAGATTGGACCACGGCACTTTGGCGTCGAGGGCGAACCAGTCCATGTTGGAGCTCACCTTGATGTCGAAAGCGCCGGCGCTGCGCACGGGCTGGCCCTGCGAGGTGACGCCCCAACCCCAGGAAATGATCTGGCGCACGAAGTCGGCGAAGTCTTTGGGCTTCACGCGGAATGATGCCGGGCCGCTCGGCATGCCGATGCTGGAGCGCAGGCCGAGAAGAGCATTGAGCTTGTCGTAAGCGGCGCGCTCGCCTGCAGGATCGCGCGGGATCATTCGGCGATTCACGCGGTCGAGCACGAGGCTGCCGCCGTCTTTGAAGGAGTTCATCGCGCCATCGTAGGAAAAGCGCAACTCCGCGTGCAGCTCGGGGGCCAACTCACCAGGCACGGTGGTGAAGGCCACGCTCGGCACGGGCTTGAAGCGCTCTTCTTTCCAGCGCAATTCGGGCGGCCACTCGATCGGCGGGCAGCGCGGATTCGAGGTGAGCATCTCTACGAACTGGTCGCCTTCGGTCTCGGGTACAGGCGGAAATTTCTGGTCGCGGAGAATGGCGATCCAGTCGAAGTAATCGCGAGCGTCGAGGCGTTCGATGCGGTCGCGGAATACGACGAAGCCCGTGCGGAGAAAGAGCGCGGGGCCGGTGAGGGGGCGGCGTTCTTCGTCGTCGGGAGTTTCACCGGGTTTCTGGAGGAAGCCGTCGAGATAATAGCTGCCGCCACGTTTGGTCACAGAGGCGCCGAGCCGCCATGGCTCACCTTCATTGAAGCGAAGTGGGATGGCCTCCGGGCCAAGGTGGAAGGCTCCACCCTGGCGTAGGGAGCAGAAGAATCGGCCAGTCAGTGTGAGCTTCTGGAGCACGACCTCACTCAGAGCGGAAGGAACAGTGGCGCTGGATTGCGCGAGGTGAGCCTGATTATAGGTCGTCATTACGCCGGTTCCGGCCAGGAGCATGCCGAGTGCGTCGCGGTCCTGAGGGCTGATGTAGGAGGCGAGATCGCCACGGGAAACGGCGCCTGGCTGAACATTGCCGGTGCGGCCGTCGGGAAAGGTATTCTGGTGATAAAAATCGATCACGGCATCGCCCTGCACGCGGCTTTTGGCGAGGTCGAGGATGAAGTAAGCGGTGCGCGGAAGGCTCGGTTCTTTGGGCTCCGGGGGGCGCGGCTCAGGTCGAGATAGCTCCCCCTGCGCTCGGCCCTGGCGATCCCGGCCCCGTTCGCGGCGCTTGGTGCGACGGTCGTCGCGTTCGCGGGGGGCGGTAGTGCCAGCATGGATCACCTTTAGGCGATTCTTGCCTGGAATCCCCATGCTCACTCCGCTCGCATCGAGGGCGAGCACCACAGCCCAGCAGTGCTTACAGAAGGTGCCACCAGCGTAGTAGAGGCAGGAGCAGGTGAGGCGGATCTCGTTGCCTTCCTCGACGCGGGTCCAGTCGACCTTCACGGAATAGTTCTCGGTGCCTTTTACGGGCACGATCGCGAGAGTGGGTTCGAGCAAGGGCTCGCCAACCTGGCCATCCTCGAAGTAGCGGGTGCCGCGCTCGCGCACCTGGTGGTCGAAGCGGTTGCCCACGCGCAGGCTGAGCGTGCCGGTGAGGCGGTCACGCCTGGGACTTTGCTCTCGCCGAGGACGTTGTTGCTGGGGATCGCGCGGAACGCGAGGCTGGTTCGGGTCGCGAGGCTCGCGGTCCCTACCGCGTCCTCGCCCACGGCGGCCGCGGCGTCCGGGGCGCTGCTGGCCCTGAGGGCGGTCGGAGGTGGGCAAAAGGTCAGCACCTTCGAGCCCGAGGTCTTCCAGCAGATCCTGCTCATCGGGGTGCGGCTCGTCAGCGAAGGAATCGAGAGGATCAAGGCTTTCCGCGAAGTGCTGATTCTCGCCAGAAGGCTGGCCCTCTGCCAGATTCTGCCCCGCCGGCTGTTCGCCACGAGGGCCGCGATCCCCGCCGCCACGTCTTCCTCTTCTTCGTCCCCTATTTCTCAAACAAAGCTCCTCGCGGGCGAGGAGCCATTCCTCGAGCGCGGCAATCGTGGGGGCATGAGAGCACGGCCTACTGGTTGGCCTGTGGTCTGGGTAATAGTCAGCCCTACCGAGGCATATTACGGGAAATTGAGCCTAAGTCCATGGCTCTTTCTCGCCCTTTCTCAAAATTTATCTGTTTTGCTTTTGGCTCAGCGCAAGCTGGAATACCTGGGTCGATATAGCCTTTTAGGGTTACTTTGCAGCCGGGGGCGAATTCCCACGAGGTTTCGACGTGTTCGTGCCCTCGCAGGTGGGCTCAGTCCACAATGGGAAGGCATGCGCGGGTGCAAATCGCAAAGCCCGGGCCAGCTTTCATGGGAGAATCAGGCTAATGATCAACAGGCATAGGGGCCGTTTTACAGGAATTCCGAAAATCATTCTGATATTCAGCCTTCTTGCCCAGAAGAATTTCTTCATGGTACTCGCCAAAAGTAACGAGTCCCGGGCCCACTCTTGAGGCTTCGCCAATCTTTCGAATCAGGAAACGATTTCTTTCGCGCATCTTCTCGTCGGGATGGTCGTCACCTTCGCTATCGCTGGTACTGAAAATTCTCTTCGTTCCCTGAAAGCATCCAAACTCGGACGCGATTCCGGCATCACCGCTTGGGTCATTTAAATCCATGGGTATCAATTCAATTCTTCGCGCGGCGAACTTCCCCTGATCTTTCCAGATCGCAAACTCCGCGCTGCCGAAGTATAAGAGCAATACTTTTTCAGCATTGGTGCCGGGAATCTTCACATGGCCTTCGCCTTTCGAAACAAGAATTCTGTAAGCAGCATCCATTCGCCTAAGTGTGCTTTCAAGGCCGCAACCAAGCTTTGCACACCTGCGTTCTTCTTCCTCAATTCCGATCCACCTGATGCCAGGGTTATTACCCAAGTTGCTGGCAATTCGCTTCGACTCCTTACTCATCTCTGTAAGCTCAATTCCTGAATTTGCTCTCAAAAACAAGAGGGCTGTTTTCTTGAATTCGCGCACGTTGGACTCGTTTACAGCCTCCATAACCGCATTCAGGCTTTTCCTCATATGCATCACAGAGCAGGTTTGCGCGTGCTCTCCGAAGTAAAAGGTAACGAGCTTGGAATTGCAGCTGATTTTGATCTCAGAAGCCTCTGCTGAGATGGTGGCCAATTGCATAATTAATAAAACGAATGGAGATTTTTTTGTCACATAAGCAAGACGCCATGGGGCAGAAAAAGGTTTCGCTTTTTATAGCAAGCGGCAGATCAGCCGCTGCGTTTCTTCCGGCGCCACGAAAGAGGCACGAATCTCACCGCTTTTGGGCATGGCTGCCCTGAGTGCCGCGCCATCCATGTAGGCCGGGCCACGGGTGATCATCAACACATATTCATCGGTATCAAGATGTTGCGTTACCGAGAAGTGGTGCAGCCCGATTTCGGTTTCCCACTTTTCCACCTGGGTGCTTTTAAATACACTCGGAAGCGCCTTTGTTTCGATGCGCTTGCCATCGGTGCTGCGGGAAACCGCCGTGCATTCGAGCGCGGCAAAGGCATCGGAGGCTGCGAAAGCTAGAATCACTGCCAGCAAAGATTTCATCTTCATTTCCTCTTGGAATTTCAGGCCAACTTAGAACCAGGCAAGAACGTCACGAAGCATATCAGCCAGTATCTCTTTGCACTTTTTCTGGCGACTCGCCTCGGAACGGAAAAGCATCGACTGAGAGCGACGCTGAACGCTGGTCATCGAATCTGAAGAGATGCTCACCTCGGCTGAACAGCCCTCACTGTGGGAAGCGCGGATGGTCACCGAGGGCACGCCTGGAGCTGGCTGTTTCACGAAACGAAAGGGGATCCTTCGGTCGGAGAAGGCGGTCTTCACAACGTCGGCATAGGCGCGATTGTCTAACGCCACATCGAACGAAGGGGCGGCGCTGGCGTTTGAAAGGGGCAGGGAGGCAGAGAGCAAGAATAGGCAGGCGGGAAGTAGTGAGCGCATTGGCGATCTCCTCGATTTTTACCCAGGGGTGGCGCAGACTACCAATGCATACTAAAATAGTCAAGAAATAAATGTATAGGAAAACAAGGCTTTAGGCCAATTCTCCGCTTTTAGCGCGAGGTTGTGCCTAGCAGCCTTTTTTCACATACGCGGAGCTGTTCTTTTTCCTGAGCGTGCGCACTTTGGCGACGGCGGAATCGCGATCGTTGGAGCCGGACACAATGCAATACCAGCCGCGAGAGAAAGAGGGAACGGAGTCGGTCTGTAGAATCTTGAAATCGTTCCCGAGCTCGCTCAGGTCTCGCTCGAGTGACTCTTCCGTGCGATCGCAGGTGGCGACGGCATACCACTGGCATTCGCTCACGGGCTCCGGCGGTTGAGGCACGGGTTCCTCGCCCGGCTCAGGCACAGGGATAGGTTTTCTCGGAGGAGTTGGTTTGGCGATCACGCGATTCGGATTGTAAAGAGGGCCAACCCTGGCAGCTCGCGAACCGCAGTCATAAACGATCATTCGGGAATATTTCGTGACGTTCACAACGGAGGTGCAGGGCGAGGAAATATCGGTTTTGAACAGTCCATTGCTGTCGGGGCCGTAAACGTCACCACCGAAAAAAAGCTTTCCGGGATAGGCATCGGGAAGTGCGAAGAAGCAGCGGTAGGCGCCGTTCGTGCCGCCTTCCTGGGGAACGGCCGTGAGGATCGTAGGGCGCCCGTAAATCGGGCCAGGCTTGCCGAGGCGGTGAGAAAGCGGGCGGAATCCGGAGGGGGACTCATCGCGCCCGCCGATTCCCTGCTCATAGCGGCAGACGCGGCCATTGTCGGGAGTGGCGGAATAGTGGGTGATCTGTACGCGCTTATAGGTTTTTGAAACGGTTAGATGCTCGAAGAGAGCAGAGTTCTGTTCCGCGGCGTGCGCGAGTGGGGACGAAAGCGCGAGCAAGGATAGGAGGAGCATGGGGGTGGGCCTTTCCAGAACATATGGCTACAAAGGCTTGATCGGCGAAAGAGAAGGTGAACTTTGAGGCAAACGAAGGAAAAGCGGCTCTGTCTCAATTCCGAGTCATCGCTTGAACGGGCTGCTTTCATTCAGCTCGTCTATGTATTGCTCGACCCCGCCGGTTTCCCGCCGCAGAAATTCCTCCACGGCGCGTGAAAACTCCGGATGCGCAAGCCAATGCGCGGAATAGGTGGCTGTGGGGAGAAAGCCGCGGGCCAGCTTATGCTCTCCCTGTGCCCCGCCTTCGAAGGTGGCGATTTTGTTCTCAATGCAGAACTCGATCGACTGGTAGTAGCAGATCTCAAAATGCAGGCCCGGATGGTATTCGAGCGCGCCCCAGGAGCGGCCATAGGCGTTTTCCGAGTCGAAGAGATCGAGGCCCGCCGCGATCTTTTTGCCTTCCCGCTCGGCGAAGATCAACAGAGTTTTTTCCGGCATCGTGCGCCCGAGGCGGAGGAAGAACTCAAGCGAAAGAGGGATCGGACTCTGGTAGAGGTGGTGGGTGTGCAGGTAGCAGGAGTAGAAGAATTCCCAGTCGCATTCGGTAAGCTCCGTGCCTTTGATCCTTGTGTACGAGATGCCGGCCTCGCGCAGTTTCCGGCGTTCGGCGAGGATCTTTTTTCGCTTATCGTGGCGCATCGTTTCGAGGAACTCGGCAAAATTTCGATAGCTGTTATTCCTCCAGTGAAACTGCACGCCTTGCCGGAGCAATAGGCCTTGGGCCTCCATTTCTTTTGCCTGTTCGACAGTCGAAAAGAGGCAATGAAAAGAAGACGCTCCGGATTTTTTCGCGAACTCGATCGCGGTGTCGACGAGCAAAGCGCGCAGTTCTTTGGTGTCGGCGAGGATTCGGCTGCCGCTCACGGGGGTGAAGGGCACGGAGCTCACGAGCTTGGGGTAGTAACGCAGCCCATGGGTTTCATAGGCTTCGGCCCAGGCCTGGTCGAACACGAATTCTCCATAGGAGTGGGACTTGAAATAGAGAGGGAGTGCGCCTTTGATAGTTTTGCCTTCGAAAGCGGCGAGGAAGCACACCTGCCAGCCGGTGCGGGGGCTCGCGCAGCCAGTTTGCTCAAGAGCGAAAAAATACTCGTGGGAGATAGCGGGATTCTCTCCTGCGAGGCGGTTCCATTCCTCGGCAGGAATCTCCGCCAGAGAGGAGAGCACTTTAATTTCTATCGGCGCCATACCAGCGTTCGATTGTTGGCCGGCATCGCGAAGTCATTCGATAGTTTTAAGCCGCATTTGCTAGCTAAGCCATCCAGTGCCTCAAAATCGCGCACGCCACTATTCGGATCATTTTGTTTCAGGCACTGGTCAAAATACGCGTTGCTCTCAGAGGTGAACTTTCCGCCATAGTTGAAAGGGCCATAAAGGCAAAGAGTGGCGTTACTGGCCTTGAGCGCGTTGCCGATTCCAACAAACATACCCACGACCTCAGGCCAGCTCATGATGTGCACGGCATTCGCGCTGAACACAGCGTCGAAGGAATTTTTCTGGACGGGCCAGGAAGTATCTTTGGCGTCGATGAGCAGCGGAGGTAGCACGTTCGTGAGCTTTTCTTCCGCGAGCCAGGCGTGAATGCCGGCGTGGTTGTGGGCGAGGTCGCTGGTTTGCCAATTCAGGTGAGGCAGTTGCTTTGCAAAAAAGACAGCGTGCTGCCCAGTGCCGCTCCCGATTTCCAGAACCGACTGCTGATTCTGTAGGGGAAAAATTTCGCGTAGCACTGCCAGAATTGGCTCTTTGTTCTGCTCGCAGGCTTCGGAAAAGGGTTTCATTTGCTGCATTCATAGCATGAAAGCCCGAGACCGCCGACGCGGAAGGTGCCCAATAATCAAAGGCTTAGAAACCAACCTGCTCTTGACTTGAGTTGTCGGTTAAGTTCGCTTATGCTCCGCCACCCTGGAAAACCAACCTTGAGGTATTCCATGTTTTTCGTCGCGCTTTTTTCCGTTCTGTTGAACTCTCCCACTTGTTTTGCCGCCAACGACGCCGTGATCCGCTTCGGAAACTCTCCGATGTATGGAAAAGAGCTTCGCGTGCTTTCGAACGATCGCGTTTCTTACCCGCTGACCGACCTCGAAGAGTCCGGAGGTGGTGAGGATGAAGAGTTTGTTCTCGCTTGTTATGAAGGTGACCTGGCTGATGTTTGCAAAATCGTGGAAGCCGCTGTTGCCGAAGAAAATATTCGTCTCCGCCGCTCCGACGTGCTTCGCCTGAAGTCGTGTAAGTTCGCAAAACCCGCCCGGAGCTTCGCCCCGAATAGCATCCTGGTGGACATCGATTCAAGAAAAGAGGGCCGCTTTCGTTTTCCACAGCTCACGCAGTGCCGAAAGTAGCCCTCTCTCTTTAGGACCAAAGCGGAATTTTAGTTCGCGCTGGCCGCCTTGCGAATCAGGCCATTCAGCAGCTGCAGCACCTGGTAGTCAGGCACGCGTCCACGGGTGGTCTCGCGTGCCTGGTAGACTTCGAGCACGCGGCGGAGCATGGGCTCCGCGAAGCGCCCGAGACTGCCAGGCTGGAATGCCTCCCGTTCGAGGAGCACGCGGTCAAGCGTCGCGTTCTCTTCCGTGTCGAGCAGCACCTCGATGCGTCCCACGAATACGCGCTCCACTTTTTCAGGAGCAGGAGAGATTGTGAGCGGAAGCACCTGGTCTACCTCGGCGCGCGGAAGCACGTAGAGGAGACGGAGGCCGGGAACCTGGAGGTACCCATGCTCCCAGGTGCGGATCATGGCGGAGGCTTCGTCGGCTTTGAGGCCTGCCTGGGTCACGGCGTAGACGAGGGCCTTGCTCATGTCTTCACCTCGAAGGATTTCCGCCTGCCCGCGCGCTTCGTGCTGTCGGAGCGCTGCGATCTCTTCGGGATGAACGCTCGCTGAGTTTTTGCTGATGTTCACGCGCAACATTTGCCCATGGCCTGCCTCGTTCACGTGCACGAGGAAAACTTTCGAGGGGCGATCCTCCGAGCGCTCGATGTCCAAATGCAGGCCACCATTGCGAGAGCTGATTCCGAGCCTTGGCTGGAAGCGGCCGATGCCGCGGTAGAAGATAAACTTTTCCTGCTCACGGCCGGCGCGCACGGTATTGGAATCCACCGCCCGGGCGTGGGCGTAGATATTCGTGGGCTCAACAAAAGGCACAGAATCATTTTTGGTGGCGAGAACGTCCACTCGGAAGGTGGTGTTGCCGTTCGCGGCTTCGCGGATGCTTCCCGAAGTCGGAGACGTGGCCACGGGAGCCGGGAAGGTTTCGGTGACTACGCCTTCCGGGAAACGAACGTTCACGTCCACACTCCGCTGCTGGTCGGAGTAGAAGTAGATTACGGGAGTTTCCATTTTCTGGGTGATCACGTTGTTGTCGAAGAAGTCGTCATCGAAGCAGCCTTTACTGCGGCAAGGGCGGCGGGGAGGCTGGGGGGTAAGCGGCGGCGGCAGGTCTCGTTGGGTAACACCGAAGCCGTGCACGAAAGCGGGAAGCTGCTCGTCTTCGTGGTACATGCCGTTCTGTGTGATGCCGTTCGAGCCTACCAGCGACGTGAACGTGCCCCATTCGTGCGCCTCGAACTGAGCCGAAGCAGAAGGCGCGGAGAGGAACGCGGTAAATAGAAAAAGTAGTGTGAGGACGGGCTTGTTTCGCATGAGTGCTCCTGGGTGGGTGAATCTTCGTTTTGCGAAGATGCTTGGTTCTACACAGGGGCAGCCGCGCGCAATATTGGTATTTGGCTAATAGCTGTTGCCCGAAAGCTTGCAGGCGCCGTGCGTCAGGGGGTGCGGGTGATCACATCTATAAACTGTGTTTATTTTGGAACGTGCCTAGGGCAGCTTGGTGCAGCTCAAGAAACGCACAGGGGGCGGAGCTTCGTATTGTTCTTGAAGTTGAGCCGCAGTAGGGGCTATTTTGAAGTGAAATGAGCACCGAAAAAAACGGCCCCGGCTTTCAGTTCGACAATACATACGCCAAGCTCCCGGAAGCGTTCTTCGTGCAACAGGCACCTGTGCCGGTGCGGTTGCCGAAGATGGTGATCTTTAATTCTGCCCTTGCGAAAACACTTGGGCTGAACGAAGCGCTGCTCTCCGGCGATGAGGGCGCCGAGATCTTCGCCGGCAATAAAATTCCCGCTGGCGCCACCCCGCTCGCGCAGGCTTACGCCGGCCACCAGTTCGGCCATTTCACCATGCTTGGTGACGGCCGCGCGGTGCTGCTCGGCGAGCACCTTACGCCGGATGCAACACGCTTTGACATTCAGCTCAAAGGCTCCGGGCAAACTCCTTTCTCGCGCCGGGGCGACGGCCGCGCTGCGCTCGGGCCCATGCTGCGGGAATATATTATCTCTGAAGCCATGCACGCGCTCGGAATCCCTACCACCCGCAGCCTCGCGGTGGTAACGACAGGCGAGATCACGTTCCGCGAGAAGCCTCTTCCCGGCGCCGTGCTCGCGAGGGTGGCGAGTAGCCATATTCGCGTGGGCACTTTCGAATACGCCGCTGCTATCGAAGAGGAAACGCCGGGGAGCCTGAAAGCGCTCGCCGATTACACTCTGCAACGCCATTACCCTGAGCTCACCAGCAGCGCCGAGCCTTACCTCGCTCTCCTGAACGCCGTGATGGAACGGCAGGCGAAGCTCATCGCGCAGTGGATGCAGGTCGGTTTTATCCACGGCGTGATGAACACCGACAATATGGCTCTCTCCGGCGAAACAATCGACTACGGCCCCTGCGCTTTCATGGACCAGTATTCCCTTGAGACGCTTTTCAGCTCAATCGACCGCAACGGTCGCTACGCGTTCGGTAACCAGGCGCGGATCGCGCAGTGGAACCTCGCACGCCTCGCGGAGGCACTGCTGCCCCTGTTAAATGCAAGCCACGAGGCTGCCGTAGCAAAAGCGAAGACGGCCATCGAGGCGTTTCCTGCGCTGTTTCAGCGCCACTGGCTCAGCCGCATGCGGGCCAAACTTGGCCTCGGAACCGAACAACCCGACGACGCCGCTCTCGTGGGCGAGCTTCTTCGCTGGATGCAGGAAGCCGGCGCCGACTATACCAATTCCTTTCGCGCGCTGGCCGAGCACAAGCTTGATGGTGAGCCAAAGTTCAAAGACCCGAAATTTCTCGATTGGCACGGGCGCTGGAAGAAACGAAGAGAACAGGAGCCTGAAGAGCTTTCTCAAAAGCTCATGCGCCAAAGCAATCCGTGCCTGATTCCGCGCAACCACCGCGTAGAGCAGGCGCTCGAAGCCGCCGTGGAAAGGGATGACCTCTCCCTTGTACATGCGCTGCTGGATGCGCTCAGGTGTCCTTACGACGACAACCCGCAGTTCGCGGGCTTTAAGACTCCACCGCCTCCGAGTGAAAGTGCTTACCAGACCTTCTGCGGCACCTGATGGCGCAAAAAAAGACGGGGTATGTACCAATTCTCCTCGCGGCCTTCGCCAGCTCGCGTCTGTGTCGTTTTTGGCTCGGGCATCTTTTTGCATCAGAGGCAGAAGAATTGAAAAAAGGAAACAAACTCATGAAGAACAAGATCAAAGCAGAAACCAATATCGCCGTGGGCAAAGTGAAAGAAAAAGTAGGCGAGGCCATCGGCAATCCGTCTCTTAAGGAAGAAGGTACCCGCGACCGCATGAAGGGGAATATGCAGAACATCGTTGGAAGCGTGAAAGACGCTGGCAAGGCCGCGCTCAACAAGTAGCGAGGTTCCCTGGGGGACCGCACCTTTTTAGGTAGGCCGTACCTTCAGGACGAATCACGCGAGCCTCCCCGTTCGGGGAGGCTTTTTTTTGCCTTGCTCCACGCTTATCGTTATAAAGCTGGAATGAAAGCACACCTCAAAGAAGTTGAAAAGGCCCTCGCTCGCCACCCGCAGCGCGTGTCTACCCACAATCCTGAAGCCTATATCGGGGGAGGGCAGAGCAAGCTGCGCTACCTCGGCCTCAAAACGCCGAACCTTCACGCCACGCAGAAGGCTGGCTTCTCGTTTTCGTCCAAAGAAGACAGCCGCGAAGTTGCAAGAGTTTGGAACTATATTTGGCACAACTCCGACTGCTTCGAGGTGATGAGCCTCGCGCTGGGCTGGTTCGAGCTACTTGCCAAAAACAAGAAGCGTAAACATGAGCTAAAGGAGCACTGGCCTTTGCTTAGCGCTTGGTGCGAGCGGATCGACAACTGGGCGCATTCGGATTCGTTGTCGGGTCTCTATGCGCGCATTCTTGAGCAGGATCCGAGGTTAGTCTATCCCACACTGCAGAAGTGGAATTCGTCCAAAAATCCTTGGCTGCGGCGCTTGTCGATCGTGAGCCTTCTTTATTACTCGGCTCAGCGCGAGAGGGTATTGCCGTTCAAAAAGATCGTTGCGCTGGTTGAGCCGCAGGTCGACTTTGAGCACTACTACGTACAGAAGGGCGTGGGTTGGACCTTACGCGAATCGGGGAATGTGTACCCTGAAGAAACGTATGCGTTTTTGGAAAAGAATATCACTCGCATCAGCGCGCATGCGTTCTCGGCGGCTACCGAGAAGCTGACGAAGCCGAAAAAGGACAGGTTGAAAAAGCTGCGGGCGCGAGATTTGCTATAGCCGCGTGTATGATTGAACCCCGCTCTCGCGCGCCTGCTTATGTCCTTTATTTCCTTGTATTGTGCCTGTCGTTGCTCTGGTCAGGAACCGCAAGTGCGGAAGGCTGCGGCCATCATTTGGGCGTTGGAGCCGGTCTCGTGCACCGGGACACTCCATCCGAGACAAAATTCACCCTCGGCGCCGACTACGAATGCCGCCGGGATGCCCTGTTCGGCATCGGCGCATTCTTCAACCACGTGTTCGCCGACCCCGGCTTCAGCGCAATTGGCTTGCCCCAGCTCCTGCTGCACCCGATCGGCGGGGATTTTTTCGTGGCGGGCAGCCCGATCCTCGAATTCGGCGACCGTACGGGCACGCACCTCGGCCTGAGGCTTAGCACGCGCGTACCGCTACCCATTGGCCTCTTCATCCTGGTGCCGAGCTTCGCGATCGACTTCATCAACGGCGGGCGCCATTATTGGTTCGGGCTCGGGCTGAAGTTCTAAGCCTTCTGTTTTCGCTGGATCGCCTGGATAATCTGGTCGAGCTTGCCGAGGAAGCGACTCCGGTCCTTTTTGTCCATAGGGGGAGGGCCCCCGCGCGCTTCTCCGGTTTGCCGCAGCGTTTGCATCAACTCGCGAGTAGCAAGAAAATCGCCGATATTGTCTTCGGTGAATTCTTCGCCCGTGGTGCCGAGAACCTTCGCGCCCTTTTTTAGGCTGCGATCGGCGAGCGGGATATCCGCGGTGATTACGATGTCATCCGAGGAAACATTTTCTGCGATCCAGTCGTCGGCCGCATCGAGGTGCCCGCTGCGCACCACGATCATTTTCACGTTGCCCGGCACGTTCATCGCTTTATTGGCCACGACGGTGACGCCGAGCTTATAGCGCTCGGCGACGCGGTAAACTTCGTCTTTGACGGGGCAGCCGTCGCCGTCGATGAAGATGTGCGGCATGGTTTTCATCATAGCAGTACACGGGAATATTTTCGCCCTGGTTTTACCTGTTACCGAGTTCTCTTGGTTTCGGAGTCAGAGTTCCTCCAGATTTCCCTGAAGGAAGCGGGGCTGCTTCATTGAGCTTGATTCGCTGGTGGCGGAGGGCTTAAATAAGTTCCCATGAGAACTGAAATTCAACTCCTCGCCTGCAGCATCGCCCTCGGTCTCGCCCATGTGCTCGTGGCGGTTATCGTTGCTACGAAACAAAAAGGCCGAGCCTGGAATATGGGCAACCGCGAAGGCGACAACGTGCCTCTCGCAGGTTTGGCCTTTCGGCTGGAGCAGGCGAGCGGAAATTTCAAGGAGACGTTTCCCTTCTTCGCCGCCGCGGTGCTGGCGCTTAGTTTTCTGCAGAAGGGAAATTTCAGCACGGAGCTTGGCGCGCATTTGTATTTTTGGGCGCGCCTCGCGTATCTGCCGATCTATGGTGCGGGAATTGTTGGCCTGCGAAGCATTGTGTGGACAGTATCGATGGTCGGCCTCGCCTTGGTGTTGGCAGGGATTTTCCTGGCTTGAACTGTTTTTTTACCTGAGCAATAACGGTAAGTTGAAAACCATCCACCCGTAGATCGTTTAAACGTGCTACGGTGCATCTTCAACAATGATCGCTTCTTCTGAGTCTGCGGGCGTAGTGTCCATATCCTCTTGAGCGGCTCCCGCCTTTTGGAGGTTTTATGGGAAAGAAACTATACGTGGGCAATCTGCCCTTCACCGCAACTGACTCTTCACTCTCGGATGCATTCGCACAATGCGGCACCGTTGAGTCGTCGAAGATCATCATGGACCGCGAAAGCGGCCGTAGCAAAGGTTTCGGATTCGTGGAAATGAGCTCCGACACCGAAGCTCAGAACGCGATCGCGAAATTCAATGGCGCCGACTGGGAAGGCCGCCCGATGACTGTTAACGAAGCCAAGCCAATGGCACCTCGCGATAGCCGCGGCGGTGGCGGCGGCGGCGGAAGTCGCTGGTAATGAGTTCTTCGGAGCAGCAGGATCTCGATCTTCACTGGAAGTCCGGCGATCCTGCCGCCTCCGAAACTATCTATCGCTCGATGCTCTTTGAAGCGCGCCAGCCTCCTGAAAAGGAAGGCCAGCGCAGCCAGGAGATCGAGCTCCTCTCCCTGATCGGCCGCTCACTCGCCGCTCAGCAGAAGATGGAGGAAGCCCTCGTATGCCTCGAGGAAGCCGAGAAGCTTCTGAACGAGAAGAACAGCGGGCATAAAGTAAGCGCGCAGATCCGCTGGCTCATCGAGCGCGGCCGCCTCTATATTCAGCAGAACACTCCCGCCCGTTCCCGCCCGCTTTTCAGCCAGGCTTGGGTGCTCGCGGTGAACAGCGGCGAAGACTTCTTCACCGTCGATATCGCCCGCATGATGGCGGTGATCGAGCCGCAGAAGGCGCAGGAGGAGTGGATCCTCAAAGGCATCCAGATCGCGGAACAAAGCCCTCAGGAAAAACCCAAGCGCTGGCTGGGCTCTCTCTATTCCACGTACGCGTGGAAGCTTTACGATTTACGTCAGTACGAAAGAGCGCACGAGACTCTGCAAAGATCCTTGAGCCACTTCCGCAAGTTCGGCACTGAACGCGAGATTTTTGTTGCCCGCTGGAGCGTGGGCCGCGTGCTGCGCCAGATGAACCGCACCGAGGATGCCCTCACGATCCACCGCGCGCTGCACGCCGAGCTCGGTGATACGAAGAGCCCCGACGGACGCCTCTATGAAGAACTCGCTGAGTGCCTGCACGCGCTCAAGAAGAGCGACGAAGCGCAGATGTATTTTGAACTCGCGTTCAAAGAGCTGAGCAAGGAGCAGTGGGTGGCGGATTCGCAGCCGCTGAAATTGAAGCGCCTCAAGACGATGGGGAAAGTTACGTAAGTTGGCCCCGCTTGGGCGCTAGCGGGCCCTGATGCGCTGGCCATTGGTCTTGGGCTTGACAAGGCTAATTCTGGCCGTGGGAGGCTGTCAGGAAGCCAAGTTACAGCGGAAGCGGTGCTTGAAGAGAACCATTCCCTTGTTGACCATGAGAATCTCATGAGGAGCGGGCGTTTCCGCGTGGAAACAAATTCGCTCTTTCCGTTTTCGTTGTAGTTTACCAGAACGCGGCCCCTGATTAGAATGGCGGCCTAGGCTGGTGCCGTATGGCACCGTCCTGAATGGCTTGTGGCTTGCAAGCGTTAAATTTCGGTGCATGGATTGTTTTCTTTGGAGTGGAGTGCGGGCGCATCTTTACTAAACTTAGGAGGACCAATGAGTAAATTCCGCTTAGAGCTCAAGTTCGCAGTATTGTTTTTGGCCCTTGTTGCCATTTTTCAGGTGGCTAACGCCGAGCCGAGTTGCGGCCCTATGGGAACCTTACAAATTTCAATTGGGAAAGATGTTCATGGAAATCTCCAAAATCAAATCAATTTTACTGTCAGAGACAGTAACGGAAAGCTTATCAAGTCCCATGAAAAATGGTTTCAAGGCGGCAATGGCACTCCCGGGAAGATGCTTCCTTCACTCCTTTCTAAGTCAGGCGCATTTTCGGGATTGACTGTAATTACCCTGTGCGAGCCGACGGGGCATTATGATTCTATTAATCTGACTACATACCAGATCTCGCTACCGTCAGGGGGCATGGATCTTTTGTTTCAAGATTCGATTAATGGCGGCTTGTGGGATGATTATGGGACGAAGATTTTCCAGGAATGCTTAGACCGCGCAAGCGCCATGAACCGTAATTAATTTTATTTATCTCCAGAGAATCCGGTCTTTAGACACTTGTCTGTGAAACGGGAGCCGCTCGCAAATGCGAAGGCCAGCCTAGTGCCGCAACTGCCGAGGCGGATGAGTAAAACCCGCCGGCTATCGGATCAGTGCGCGAGACGGCCGCAGGAATTCATTTACCCAGCAGCCTTCTTCCCAAGTTCTTCGCGCACGATACGTCGGATCCTCTCGTCCATCTCCTGGCCGAATACGGTGTCACGAAGCAGCTGATTGATATGAGTTTGGTACGGAAGCCCACGAGCTTTGGCGGTTTTCCGGATCTGGTCGAGCACATCCAGGTCCACGTACATGGTCACCCGGAACTTCGTCTCCTTGGGATTGAAGGCATCCTCGGGCAGGGAAACAGAGCCATACTTAATTCTTTTCTTTCCCGTGGATTTCATTCCAAGCCTCCAAAAGTTCAGTCTTTCGCGTTTCCAGGAATTGCCGAATCTTCGCTACTGCTTGGGAGTCGAAGCCTTTGCAGCGTACCAGCTCCAGATTTCCAATATTAAAAACTGCTTCCGCATCAGGGCCGATTGCGTGCACGTGGGGTGGACCGTGGTCTCTGGGAAAGATCACGATTCGCACATTTCGGTAGATGGCGATGGTTCCCATACCATGATTCTTTTATACATCAAATATACATCACAAGCAAGTGCCACGATTTCCGTGTTTCTGGGCAAGCGAGGGCATTCCCTGCTAGAGCGCTGGAATTACAAGTTCGGTAACAGGACCCAAAGCGGACAAAAGTTGTACCGATGAGCTCGCTTTTCCAGCAAATAGGTCAATGGGAAGGCTTGCGCGAACGCAGTTCGCAATGCTCGGGCCACTCTTCATAGAGAGAATGGGCAACCCGGCAACGGATATTGGGGTCGGTTTAAAAGTTGCCTGAAAAGTACCCGCCGCGCGGCGGGGTTTTATCTGCCTCAATTCAGCGCTGGCGCAGGAACTGGCAGAGCTGGAACAAAATCCTCGCGCCCACGTTCGCGTCCCACTCGGAATCCTTCGAGGGGGCCACTTCAACAAGGTCGGCGCCGATGAACGTGCGGCCACTCGCTTCGACTTCTTCGAGCAATGTGAAGAGCTCCCAGGTTTCGAGGCCACCCGGAACCGGCGTGCCGGTCGACGGGCAATATTTCGGATCGAGCCCGTCGATATCGACGCTGAGGTAAACTTCTTTGCCGAGTTTGCTCACGATCTTTTTGCATTGCTCCTGCCAGCTCGTGCCCTTGGCAGATTGGCGGCGAAGGTTCCAGTCAAAGTGCGCGGTGAGCTTAGGATTCATTTCGATCACGGAATGTTCTTCTGGGCTCACGTCGCGCAGGCCCACCTGCACGAGGGAGTCGACGGCATCCATCAAGGCCACGTGGTGCATGATCGAGGCGTGGGAATGCTCGAAGCCCTCGTAGGCCACGCGCAGATCGGCGTGGGCGTCTATGTGGAGCACGGAGAATTTTTGCCCAAGGCTTTGCCGGAGTTTTGCCAGCGCGTGTATGGGTCCGAAGGAAACGCTGTGGTCGCCGCCGAGGGTGAGAACTTTTTTGCCCTGCGCGAGCCATTTGTTGGCGATTGACTCGAACTCGCTGTGCAGTTTCGCGCTCTCGGCATTGATCTTGTCCAGCTTAGCTTTCAAGGTGCCCGCATTCTCTCCCTTTTCCAGCGCGTCGATCACGGCCTTGGCGTCGCGGCGGAGCGAGATATTCGCCTCTTTCCAGGAAGGATCGAAAGGAAGCGTGGCGATCTTCGTCTTCCAGGCTTCGTCACGATAGGGGCTGAAAAAGTCGAGCTGATAGCTCGCGTCGAGCACGGCTGCAGGGGCCTGGCTCGCACCATCTTTGTAGGAAGTGGTCACGTCCCAAGGGAGGGAGAGAATCACGATCTCGGCTTCTTCCGGAGTATAGGGGAAGCCGAAGAAGTTGCCGTTCCGTACGGCGACGCCGCTCGGGTCGAAGGCCTCAGGCATTCGGCTGATCCGTTCCTTGGCCCAGCATCTCTTGTACGAAGCCGGGCAACTGGAACGCCGCCTTGTGCACGTGCTCGTTGTAGTAGCGCAGTTTAAATTCTTTGGTGAACGCGCGCGCATTGGCCTCGTCGAAGTCGGTGGCGGGGTTAGCATTGCCCTTTACGGCGATCTGGTGGCTCCACATACCGGTGGGATAAGTGGGAGCGAAGAAGAGCAGGGTATGGGTTTGCTCTTTGCCGAAAATGCCTTTCAGACACTGGTTGAGTTCGGCGAAGGCCTTTTCGTGGAAGAGCGGGCTCTCGCCCTGGGTCACGAGAAGGCCGTTTGTGCGGA
>Ga0247843_1001827_pt1 | contig 41262 bp, 40 predicted proteins | sample LaCruzMarch2017__FD_192420 | JGI IMG/M metagenome (GOLD analysis project Ga0247843, IMG submission 192420) | Freshwater microbial communities from meromictic Lake La Cruz, Castile-La Mancha, Spain - LaCruzMarch2017_8m | ecosystem: Environmental > Aquatic > Freshwater > Lake | place: Spain...
AACCCAAAGTCTGCTCGAAATCAAAGTTGAAATCGAGACCAGACAAAATGACCGAATTTGGTAATAAAATCATTAACTTACAAGCTCTTGACGCGCAAACGTTGGGACACTACTGATACTTAGAGACAAGACATGACAAAGCTGACCGAATACATTTCGTATGCGGGCGCGCAACAGCATTTTTCCTCGGAAAAACTGTGGGATCTTTTTGATGGCGACCGAGAGCGTCTCAATATCGCCCATGAGTGTGTCGATCGATATATGGATAGTCATGCAACAGCTCTGATCGTCGTTCGTACCGACGGTCCCGATGAAATCATTTCATATAAAGAGCTGTCTGAAAAGTCCTCGCAATTCGCACATTATCTTCAAGAACAACAGGTCAAACCCGGCGATCGCGTCGCCGTCATGCTTGAGCCTTCCCTTGCTTTTTATGTGTGCGTCTATGGCATCATGAAAATGGGTGCGATCGCTGTGCCCCTGTTCACTCTATTTGGCCCCGATGGCTTAGGGCTTCGAATCAGAGACTGTTCTCCCGCCATGCTATTGACCAACAGCGAAAAAATCGACATCGTCGACACTGAAACACTCAAACGAACACAGTTGGCCGATGATAAATTTATGTCGATGCTGACGCAATATCCCACCACGTTTTCTTGCAAGACGCGTGCCGACGATTTTGCGATTTTTCAATATACCTCAGGTACGACGCGTGAGCTGCCCGAAGCCGTTAAACATAAACATCGTTCCATCGTGACATTAATGGTGGCTGCACTGTACGGTACCGGATTACGGCCAGGCGATCGTTTCATGTGCCCCTCCTCTCCCGCATGGGGGCATGGCTTATGGCACGGCACGCTGGCGCCGATGGCGCTCGGTCTGACCGTTGGCGCCTTTGCTGGAAAATTCAATGCCGAGCACCTACTTAAAAGCTTACAAGAGCATCGGTTCAATAACATCTCGGCTGCAGCCACGCACTATCGCATGATGAAAAACGCCGGTGTCGCAGAGCGCTACTCCTATGATTTAAAAAAAATGTCTTTTACGGGCGAACCCATTGACACCGCGACTGAAGAATTTATTGATCAGACATTCGGCATCAGAGTCTGCAGCATGTATGGCACAACAGAAATTGGCGTGATCTTGGTGAGTTATCCAGGTGCATCGGATTTTGCCGTCAAACATGGCTCACTCGGCAAAGCAATACCAGGCGCTCAGGTTCAAGTGCAGGATGCCACTGGGCAACCCTGCCCACCCGGCATCACAGGAGAGCTGAAGGTGTGGCGCAAAGGTCAATGGATTCCAACCAAAGACTTGGGGCGGACCGACGACGAAGGCTATTTCTACCATGGCGGGCGGGCTGATGATGTCATTATCTCCGCAGGCTGGACGATGAGCGCCGTCGAAATCGAGGATGCGATACTCAAACACCCTGACGTGTCAGAGGCTGCTGCCATTGGCGTAGCGGATGCCTTACGCGGTCAATCGGTCAAAGCGTTCGTCGTGACCAAGCGCGCAGGCGACGCTGCGTTCACCGATGAAATTCAACAACTTGTTCGCAGTCGCCTAAGCCAGCACGAATATCCTCGTCAGATTGCTTTTGTTAACGAACTGCCTAAAACACCTGCCGGAAAAGTGCATCGCAAAAAATTAAGAGAACAAGAGCAACAGCTCAATCAAGTCTGAATTTCATTTAATAGTCTGGAGACACTCATGTCATCATCCCCTGTAGGTCAAAGAAGTTTTCCTAAAATTACCGAGCAAGGATTGGATGACTTGCGTCGTCGTATCGGTGTCAAAATCGGTACCACCGCTGAGCCTTGGTGCTATGAAGCGACGCGTGACAATATCCGTCACTACGCCCATGGAATCGGCGATGACAATCCGCTTTGGTGTGATCCAAACTATGCCGCAAAAACCAAACATGGCGGTCTGGTCGCCCTGCCCAGCTTTCTTTACTCGACCAGCCGAATTGTGTCTGGTTATGTTGGCGGCTTGCCAGGCGTGCATGCAATGTGGTCAGGCTCGGATTGGACTTGGCACAAATATGCCCAACGTAACGATGTCATCAGTACCGAAGCCTATCTTAAGGACTGTATTGAGCACGAAACACGTTTTGCAGGCAAGGCGATTCAGCAAATCTATCATGTGGATTTCTTCAATCAGACGGGCGACAAACTTGCCGAGGCCGATACCTGGTGCTTTCGTACCGAACGCGACCATGCCAGAGAAAAAGGCACAAAGTATCAATCTGTTCATGAAAAGGGTCATGTGACCTACTCGGATGAGCAAATCAAAGAAGCCTACAAGCTCTACGCCAACGAGGAAGTGCGTGGAGCCAACACACGCTATTGGGAAGACGTCGTTGAGGGTGAAGCGCTTCCTGTTTTATTCAAAGGTCCCATGACCGTCACAGGGTTTATTGCTTACGCCCAAGGCTGGGGTGGCCTCTACATTCGAGCCAACAAACTCGCTTGGCAACTGATCGACGCACACCCTGGCGTGGGCATCAAGAACCGCTTCGGCATTCCCGATGTGCCCGAGCGTGTCCATTGGGAAGAAGACTTCGCGCTCGAAGTTGGCGCTCCTGGCGCGTACGACTATGGTCCTGAACGCAGCTCTTGGTTGATGCATCAACTGACGAACTGGATGGGCGATGACGGCTTTTTACGCAAAGCGGAATGCAAGATCAGACGTCACAATCCCGAAGGCGACATGCTTTTCATCAAGGCCAAGGTTGTGAAGAAGTACCAAGAAGGCGATCGCCACTTAGTTGAGATTTCGCAAGAAGCGCACAACCAAGACAATGAGCTTTCCGTTCTGGGTTCAGGTATCGTTGAGCTTCCTAGCCGAGGATAATCTTATGACCGAACACCTGACATCACACGCCTGGCTGAGTAGGGACAACGCCACCGGGTCTTTGGCAGGTGTTCGCGTGCTGGATCTGTCACGGGTGGTCGCAGGTCCTTTGTGCGCTCAGATGCTCGCTGACCATGGTGCAGATGTGATTAAAGTGGAGTCTGCGCAAGGCGACGAAACTAGGCGGCTGGGTCCGCCGTTTACCGAGCCCGGTCAGGCGGCGTACTTTTCCGCCCTAAACCGTGGCAAGCGGGGCATTTGTCTCGATCTTTCCCAAGCGACCGACCAACAGGTGATCCGTGACCTTCTGTCCGAAGCCGATGTGCTGATCGAAAACTTTCTGCCTGGAACGATGGAGAAATGGGGATTGGGTTACGAGACGGTTCTCGCTGACCAGTTTCCCAAGCTGGTCTATTGCAACATTTCTGGCTTTGGAAAAACAGGCCCCCTCGGCGGGCTGCCGGGCTACGATGCCGTCCTTCAGGCCATGTGCGGTGTGATGAGTATTAACGGCAGCGCTGCCTCAGGCCCGACGCGCGTCGGCGTCCCCATCGTAGACCAAATGACGGGCTACACCGCTTTTTCAGGAATCTTGCTGGCGCTCCATGCGCGGTCTAGAACTCACCGTGGTCAACGGGTAGAGGCAACTCTTTTTGACACAGCCCTCAGTATGCTTGTGCCGCATGGCGTGAACTGGATGACCTCCGGAGTTGTGCCAGAGTTGATTGGCAGTGCGCACCCGAATATTCCAACCTACGACAGATTCGATGTCGGTGACGGACAAATGTTTTTGGGTATTGTGAATGATGCCCAGTTCGTGCGTTTCTGTAAGCTGATCGATCGCGAAGATCTCTGCAATGACCCTTTATTTCAAACAAATAGTCAGCGGATGGCGAATAGATCTGCCTTGCGAAAGGCGTTGGGGGATGCGTTAAAACACTTTTCGCGTGCCAAGCTTTGCCATGACCTGATGGAGGCGGGCGTGCCAGCCGGTCCGGTCAACACCGTTGCTGAGGCGATGCAACAAGCACATGCCAGCGCGCGTGACATGCTGGTTGAACGCCCTGACTATCGCGGCATTGGCCTGCCGATCAAACTCTCCGGAACACCGGGTCACGTCGGTTGCCGCCCTCCCAGGCTGGGCGAACACAACGACGAAATCATTAAAAAGCCACCTATTTGACAATGAATTAAGGTCTGCTCTGCTCTTTGGTAGCCCTTTTTGCTTGTTCAGGGGGCTCCCCCGCCCAAAGATCGTTGACCTAGCATAAATTAACTTAGATCTATCTAGGGAAAGCGATGGGACAACGATGACATAGAGTTGTTTAGAATGAAGTGTTAAAAAATGAAAAGACCTCAGGAGATCACATGAAATTAACGTTTAAACGCGGCCTGACTGCGGCCTTAGCTACTGTCATGGCCTATGGCCTCGTTGCACCGGACAGTGCGCAAGCCCAAACCAAGTGGCCTGAAAAGCAAGTCAAAATGATCGTACCCGCCCCTCCAGGTAGTGCACCGGACGGTCAAATTCGCCTGATTAGCCAAAAGCTTTCAGAGATGTGGGGGCAGTCCGTCGTCGTTGAAAACGTCGTTGGCGCCGGTGGCATTATCGGCGTTGATCGCGTTGCCAAATCTGCTCCTGATGGTTATACCTTTTTGTACAACACGATTGGACCGATCGCTGTTGCAGAAAATCTAATGGGACCTGGCAAGCTGCCATATAGCCCGTCCAGAGACCTGGTCGCGGTGAGCCTTGCCACTAAAACACCTAACTGGATCACCGTGCACCCCTCCGTGCCTGCGAACAACATACAAGAGTTGATCGCACTCGCGAAAAAGAACCCTGGCAAGCTGCGCTACGGCACCGCCGGCCCTGGCACGACGCAACACTTAACGGGCGAGCTGCTAAATCTGGTTGAAAACATTCAGCTCGTCGGCATCCCATACAAGTCCAGCGCGCAAATGACAACGGATGGTCTGGGCGGTCAGTTCGAAATTTTGATTCACAATACCCCTGTTCTGCTTCCCTACATCCGCTCACAAAAATTGCGTCCATTAGCGATCACCAGTGACAAGCGCTCGCCTGCCGAACCCCAGATCCCCACGATGATCGAAAGCGGTGTCAAAGACTTTGAAATCACTGCATGGTTTGGTTTCATGGCGCCCACAGGCACCCCAAAGCCCATTATCGATAAGGTCTCAAAGGACGTTGCTGCAGTCTTGGCCATGCCTGATGTCAACAAGCGTATTGTCGACCAAGCGACCGAAGTTGTCGGCAGCACACCCGAGCAATACGCTGCGTTTATCAAATCTGAAACTGCAAAGTGGAAAGACGTGATCATTCGTGCGAAGATGACACCGGACTAATTTGCCGAAAACAACGCGTTGTCAGAATTTTTTCTGGCAACGCGGGTGAAAGCTCACCTCCACTTTCTTTTTCTAAATACCCTCCTCTTCTTTTCGTTGTCTCCGCACTAAATTAACGCATTTGCACTTCAACATGCGTCCAAATCATGCACGCGTCTTTTCGATGCACGTCATTCACTCTGCACCATCTCGTCGTTGAGAACAGCTATTCAGGCTGGCATACATATTGCTTAATCGTTGATTCGAACAGCACACTCACATGACGAGGGCAATATGAATCACTCACGCAGACTCAGCGCTTTGGGTTTTACAGCAGCACTCATTTCGGTATCGGCCTTCTCCCAAACGGCATTCGCTCAAGCAGCCCCCTTAACCCCAGAACCTGCGGCCGCTGCTGCGCCCGGCCCCTTTACCGCTAACCTCACACTGACGAATGACTACCGCTTCCGTGGTATTTCCCAATCAAACTTTCGCCCAGCGATTCAAGGGGGATTTGATTATGCGCACTCCAGCGGTTTTTATATCGGCAACTGGAACTCGTCCATCAGCTGGATTTCAGACTCTGCGTCGGCGGCTGGCAATAGCGCCTCCGCGCCAATCGAAATGAATTTCTATGGTGGCTATAAATATGAATGGTCCAAAGGATTTACGGCTGATGTAGGGATTTTGCAGTACTACTATCCCACCACAAACCTATCGGCTTTTGCTATAAATCCTAATACGACTGAAATTTATGCTGCGCAAAATTTCACCTTTGACGCCGTCACGGGTTATTTGAAATTTTCTTGGGCTGCTTCAACACTGTTTGGCACGGCCAATAGCACTGGCTCGAACTATACAGATCTCACCGTGAACTTCGACACTGGGTTTTGGGGTCTGGCGTTAAACGCACACGTGGGTTATCAATATGTAGCAGGCAATACCGTCGCTGGCAACATTTCTAATAGCAGCTTATTTTCCTACACAGATTGGAAACTCGGTGTCACTAAAGATTTTGGCAGTGGCTTCTCGGGCTCAATGGCGTATTTAGGTACCAATGCAAAAGATGGTTCTTATGTGAATCCACAACTCCAGAACCTTGGCAAGGGTGGCTTTCTAATTTCGCTCACTAAAACTTTTTAATGATCCCCGGGTCATCATCAGGATGATCCATATTTAAATCTGTGCGCCGCGCATCCCCGACCGGCGCACAGCTTCAGCAAGTAAGCCATTTTGTTTGATATGGGCGCAAAATCGAGCGACGACAGGCAAGCCTTGCACACGGCTTTTAGGGATGCCTATCGCGATACTTTCTCGACCCCAAGCACCCTCTAAGATGCGGGCGCCGTCGAGTTGATCCGCGAGCTCGCACAAGATGGCTTTATTTGTAGCAAAGGCGTCAATTTGACAAGAAGACAGTAGCGTGACCACTTCTTGTAGGCTGTTTGTTGATACAACCAGTGCGTTCAACAAAAGCTTAGGAAGTGTCGCCTCCGAGGTACTACCTGCAGACACACCCACTTTGAGACCGGGTCTATCGATTTGCTCAATTGTTTGAACCTGACAATGCGCACCCACCAGATAAGTTTGATCGGTAAAGAGTACAGGCTCTGCAAAGGCTAAATACTCAGCACGCACGCGCGTTGCGTTCACGAAGACAAAATCTAACTGTTCAAGCTTTGCTTGGGAGAGAATATCGCCATTCGTAGGGAAAATAACAGGCTCAAACACCACGTTGAGGTATTGTGCAAAGGCGCGACCGAGCTCAAAGCCTAAGCCCTTGTTTTCTTCGGGAGAATCGCCAACAATCAGTGAGCCTGGGCTGCCAGGGTACAAACCCACTCTCAAGCGCCCTGTTGGCGCAAGAAGTCGTGTCATGGGATCGGTCATGCATTGCCCTCCGATAGGAAATTGATCTGAAACAAGTCTTAAAGACTAGCAGTTAATTGCATATAATTTCGTGGTGTTTTCACAAAGGAGATAAAAATGGGTAAGACAATTCAGCTTAAAGCATCCGACGGTCACGAGTTCGACGCTTATGTCGCAGAGCCTGCCGGCAAGCCCCGGGGCCTCGTCGTGATTGCTCCGGAGATCTTCGGTATCAACAAGCATATTCAATCCGTTGCAGACGGCTACGCCGCCGATGGCTACCTCAGTATCGCGCCCGCATTGTTTGACCGCATTCAGCGCAAGTACGACACGGGTTATTCTCAGCCTGAAATCATGGCCGGTGTCGAAGTCATGAAGAAAATGAGCTTTGACCATGCCATGCTCGATGTATCAGCCGTTCTAGCGTTTGGAAAATCTGCAGGCAAAGCGGCCATCGTCGGCTACTGCTGGGGTGGTGTGGTGGCTTGGCTCGCTGCCAGCCGCGTTCCGGGGTTTAGTTGTTCCGCTCCTTATTATGGTGGCGGAATTCCAAACTTCCTCACAGAAAAGCCCCTGTGTCCGGTCATGTTCCATTTTGGTGAAACAGACCAATCTATTCCCATGGAAAAGGCCAAAGCCGTGGTTGCCGCGTACCCCAACGAGCAGGCGTTTTTCTATCCTGCCGATCACGGATTTAATTGCGACCATCGCGGCTCCTACAATGCCGAGTCCGCCAAACTCGCTCGCGAAAGAACGCTCGGCATGATTCGGAAATACATCGGCTAAACTTCTGATCTGAACGTGCAAAGGGGTAGATTGAATATGTCAATCTACCCCTTTTTTACGAACGATATAGAGTCCGGCGAACAATGCGAAACAGCTAGTTTTTACCTGAAGCCAACCCAGGCAAATCTGAGACGTTGGCGACCTTTTCAAGAGACATCAACGCATCAAATAAACTCAGAGCGGAAAACTCGGCATTGCCCACACGCGCGCAATCCTCGAACTTACTCCACAAGTGCTCCCGACTTAAGGGTAGGTCCGGTCCACCTCGCACCGCAACGACCTCACGACTTTTGATCACTTGTCCATTTTTGAGTTTGACTGTGACCTGATCAAAGGGCGAATAGCCTGGCAAATTTGGGTGTTCAGTTTCGTCTGCTTCGACCGACACCTTTTTTATCAGGTCTTGTACATCCTTTCTCAATACAAATTCATCGACCAATTCAGTCAGACCCGCGCGCTCCGCTACGACACACGAAGCCATCGCGAACTCCATACTGAACTTAGCCTCGAGACCCGTCTGAGGGTTGTGGTTACGCAAAACCTTAGTATTACGCAAACTGGTGCGCGCGCTAATACTTTCTATCTCCTCTGGTTTGAATTTTTTTTCCGCAACTAAATCAAGCATGCCATCGAGCGCACGATGCGTACAAAAGCAAAGCGGATATTTTTTGACCGAAAGTTTACTGACCGTCAGCTTCCAATTTTTCCCGGCCTCGACGGGCGAGGTCACATCGAAGCGTGTACCAGGCGATACCGCGGAGAGAAAACCCTGCGGGTGCTCAAGCGCATCAAGCGAAGAGGTAAAGCCGGCCTTTGCAAGCCGCGCCGCCAACACGCCTGATTGCGCAGAGCGTCCAGCATGAAAAGGTTTGGTCATCGTCCCAAAATTCGCCATGATGCCCGCGCTTTGCGACGCACCGATCGAAATCGCCATGGCGCACTGCTCAGCATTCAGTTTATGAAGCGAGGCGCATGCGGCAGCCGCGCCAATAGAGCCTAAGATACCCGTTGGATGCCAACCTTTGGAGTGGTAATGCTCAGGATCCCGACGCGCGAGTTCGGCCCAGACTTCATAACCCACCGCATAGGCGACGACCATCTCTTTGCCTGTGGAGCCAAGCGCTTGGGCCTCCGCTAATATCGCTGGCACTAATACTGTACTTGGGTGACCTTTGATCGCGACATCGTCAAAATCAAGCGCATGCGCCGCGACCCCATTAATCCATGCCGCATCCGGTGCACTTGCTGTACGCGCGCCAAACACAAGGGTCGCAGGTCCGGGCGGCGGGGCGAGAACCTGAGTTAAGATTTGTGTGGGGGGTTCGTCACGTCCCGCGAGCATCACGCCCACACAGTCCGCAAAACCCATATGAATCACGTCAAGTGCCGCAGCAGGAATCTGTTCGAATTTAAGATCAGCGGCAAATGCGCCCAAGTCACGAGTGATATTTGTCATCGAGGGCTCCTTTAAGCGCCAGCGGCCAGTGACTCTTTAACCTTCAGACGCAGACGATCGAGCGAACCACCCTTCATCACGGAGCCTGGTAGAGGGTGACCCACGACCTGCTCTGCAAGTAGCGCGGACTCGATCAGTTTTTCAAGGTTAATCCCCGTCTCGATCCCCATTTCTTGACACATAAATACCAAGTCTTCGGTGCAGACGTTACCCGAGGCGCCAGAGTGAGAGGCGAAAGGACAGCCGCCAAGGCCCGCAACTGCCGCATCAAATATGCCGACGCCCATCTCCATGCCGGCGTAGGCGTTGGCGATACCCATGCCCCGCGTGTCATGCAGATGCAGGGACAACTGTAGATCAGGATATTTGTTACGCACGGCACCGACTACTTTGCGAATGGATCCTGGCGTCGCCCAGGCCATCGTATCCGCCAAGGACAACACTTCTAGTTTGAAGTCATGCTCCGCAGATAAGTCATAAAAGGTCTGAATCATGTCCAAAATGCGAGATACCGGGATATCGCCTTCGAAATTGCAACCAAAAACGGCCATGATGCTAGCCCGATTGATCGTCACGTTGTAATGCTTGAACATCCCAATCATCGAGCGCACGGCCTCGACGTTTTGCTCGAGTGTGCGCTTTTGATTACGCAACAGAAATTTCTCTGATGCCGTCAAAGAAAGAGAACCGCGAATGTCCAATTTTTCGGTTGCGATGGCGCGCTCGAGCCCTTTGTCGTTGAGCCACAGGGCGGTGTAACGCACGCCCGGCTTACGGGTGAAGCCTGCGACGATCTCGGGTGCGTCAGCCATCTGCGGCACGGCTTTAGGACTCACAAAGGACGTGACTTGAATCTGTTCGAGACCCGTCTCGGACAAGCTATCGATCAACTCAATCTTACGTGACGTTGGAATCGGCCCTTTCTCGATCTGCATGCCCTCACGAGGGCCCTCTTCGAGAATACGTACGCGCTTAGGTAAGTCTGACATGTCTGCTCCTGTGTTTTTAAACTGCTTCTCTGATCTCATCACAGAAAAGCATGCGTTGAAACGAGAGTAATACCGGCGCGATTCCTATGTCAATGTCACCCGATCCAAATGGATGCAAGTCCACTTAATGGAATCGCAATCCCCCCTCCAGTAAGACCGTCAGAGAAATATAATGATGCATGCACCTGTAAAAACAATTCTCTTTCATGGATACACAAATGACTCAAAAAACTGCCCAGTCCATTCACTGGGATGCTGAAGCCGATCTGGTCGTCGTTGGCTTTGGCGGAGCGGGCGCCGCAACCTCGATCACCGCTTCCGAAGCCGGAGCTTCGGTGATCTTATTGGATAAAGCACCCGAGGGTCAGGAAGGCGGGAATACACGGGTGGCATCACAAGGATATCTGAATACGTCCACGCCTGAAGGCGCAGCGACATATTTAAAAGCACTCTGTGGTCCCTACGAGGTCCCAGAGGATATGGTTGAGGCGTGGTCCAAGGAAATGTGTCTGAACAATGAGTGGCTCACCTCGATTGGTGGGGACCCTCAAGAGCACCAGCACGGCTCGCATGGCACAGGGATCGAGTTTCCGGAATTACCCGGGTCAGACTGTGTCCATAAATTTCACCATGGAGATATTCTGGGTTATTCCAAAACGTGGGAAATGCTTGCGGACGCCGTCAAGTCACGTCCAATCGAAGTGCGCTACGAAAGTCCAGCACAAAAGTTGATTCAAGATCCGCTGACACAAGAAGTATTAGGCGTCACCGCCCTTCATCAAGGCAAGACTCTCAATATCAAAGCTAAAAAAGGCGTTGTCCTGACCTGCGGCGGCTTTGAGAACAATCAAGAGATGATCCGCAACTACCTGACGGGTGTACCGTATTGCTATACCTCTGGTAGTCCTTTTAACGAAGGCGATGGCATTCGCATGGCCATGGAGATCGGTGCGGACCTCTGGCACATGAACAACTACGCAGGACCTTCAATGGCCCTCAAAGTCCCAGAGTACCCTACGACATTTTCAATGGTTGCCCTACATTTTTCGCATGCACCCAAGGGCGGCATGGTTGTCGTCGGTCCAGACGGCAAGCGCTTTGCTGATGAAAAATATAAAACGCGCCACGGTAAAGTCGAGCAAAACGGCAAGTGGTACGCCATGCGTACGCCCTGTCCGATGTATATGATTTTCGACCAAACGATGTTCGAAGACGGTCCTCTCTATGAAGGCAAGCCTACCCATGGTTGGACGCAAATTATGAGTGGCTATAAGTGGAGCGCAGATAATAAAGCCGAACTCGCAAAAGGCTGGATCAAAACCGCCCCTTCCCTTGAGGAGCTCAATAAAACACTCAATCTGCCTGCGGGTAATCTCGAAGGCACCGTCAAACGCTGGAACGAACTCTGCGCCAAAGGTAAAGATGAAGACTTTGGTCGCGACAAAATGATTCAGCCATTTGGCTCAGGGCCATACTATGCAATTGAGCTTTCGCCCTCGATGCTCAACACACAAGGAGGACCTCGCCGTAACGCACGTGCTCAGATCGTGCGGCCTGACGGCACACCGATTCCCCGTCTCTACAGTGCGGGCGAAATGGGTTCGATTTTCAGTTATTTGTATCAAGGCACTGGCAATATCGGTGAATGTTTTGCCTTCGGTCGCATTGCGGCGCGCAATGCTGTCGCTGACAAGCCTTGGGCTTAATTCATCCTTCAGTCCCCTCTTTGTGCTAGGATAAATTGATAAAAACATGAGACAAAGCGTGTCTACCTAGGCGCGCAACATGAGGGGGCACCACATGAAGACAGTTCAATCAGCCTGCGCATCGTTACTCGCGGGCATTTTGCTATCTTTCAATACCTTTTCTACAACGGCATTGGCGCAAACGCAAAACTTCCCTAATAAACCCATCAAGATCGTTGTGCCTTTTGTACCGGGTGGGGGCTCCGATAGTGTTGCACGCGTGATTGCGAAAGGGATGACCGAACAATTGGGACAAGCTGTCGTCGTTGAAAACAGAGGTGGCGCCAACACCATCATCGGCACAGAATATGTCGCCAAGTCAGCGCCCGATGGCTACACCTTGTTGGTCTGCACAACGGCCTTTGCGACCAATCCAAGCATGTATAAACTTCCCTTTGATACGGTCAAAGACTTTGATCCCGTGACCATGTATATGGGTGCCGCGCTTGTATTGGTTGTCAATCCAAATCTTCCAGCGAATAACCTGCGCGAGCTGATTGCACTGGCTAAAGCACAACCAGGAAAGCTGACCTTTGCATCCTATGGTGCGGGAGGTCCTGGACACTTAGCCGGCGAACTCTTCAAGCAAATGGCCGGCGTGGATATGCTGCACATTCCTTACAAAGGAAGCGCACCCTCTATTGCGGATGTCGTCTCAGGAACTGCGTCGATGTCCTTCGCAGTCATGCAACCCTCACTGCCTTTAATTAAGTCCGGAAAACTCCGTGCTCTTGGCGTCGTGATGTCCGAGCGCGCCTCTCAATTACCTGACGTCCCTACGATCGGCGAGACACTCCCTGGATTTTTGATTACAGGCTTTAATGGACTTTGCGCACCCGCCGGAACGCCACCCGCTATTTTGACCAGACTCAACGACGCCATCACCAAAGTCGTCACGACGCCTGCCATTCAAGACCAACTTGTCAATGCCGGCAACCCTATGCTTAAGCGTCCATTACCACCTAAAGAGTTTAAAGCCTTCGTCGAAGTGGATATTGAGAGATGGAGAAAAATCGTAACCGATGGAAAAGTGACGCTTCAATAATTTGTCCAGATCCGTTTAAGTCACTGATCTGTTTTTTGAATACATAAAAGAGGTTCAGCATGTCTGCTCTTTCTGAGTCATTAAAACAATATATCGGTATGCAGTCTGAAACTGAAGTCGCGTGCGATACCGTTGAACGCGGTGCAGTGAGACGCTATGCACAAGCGATCATGTACGAGGATCCTATTTTCGATCAGCCGTGCGAAAACAATACCCTCTTTGGCGGGCCCGTTGCTCCGCCTCTGTTTCCCACGCACATGTTTCGACGCGCCTTTGGCAAACCGGATCCTGTTCAAGACAATGCCAAAAATCCCGACTTTGACGGCATTGTCGCCGCGACAAGTGCACAAGGATTGCCTGCGATCGAACCCCTAGCCGGATATGCGCTTCTCAATGGCGGCTCTGAAATTGAGTTCTTTCGCTATGCACGTCATGGTGAGACCGTCAAACTCACGTCTCGCTACGCTGACATTACAGAAAAAGAAACGAGCAAGGGACCGATTATTTTGGTCGTCATTGAATCAGAGTACTGCAATGGCGAGGGTGATCTTCTCATCCGTACTCGACGCACGCAGATCAGGAGGAAATGACATGGCACTCGGTAAAACACCCTATTTTGAGGATGTCGTCATTGGCGCCGAAATCCCTGGTCTTGAAAAAGGTCCTCTAACGACTGCGCATCTGATGCGCTGGTCGGCCGCGATGGAAAACTGGCACAAGATTCATTATGACAAACCGTTTGCGATGGAGCATGACAAATTACCTGGCTTGTTGATCAATGGCTCACTGAAGCAACAGTTTGTGCTTCAACTACTCGCTGACTGGGCAGGTCCACAAGGCTGGGCGTGGAAAGCAAGCTTTCAGTTTCGCGCGATGAACCTTGTCGAGGAAACCGTCCGCGTCTGGGGACGCGTGACGGACAAACGCGCGGGACCTGACTACGGTCTCATCGATATCGAGTTGGGTATTGTCAATGATGCGGGCAAAGAATCCACCCCCGGCTCCGCCATCGTCGCGCTCCCCTACAAGAACGGTAAAGCGTTGCCCTATCCATTTATTCCACCAAAACTTTAAACGCATTAACTACTCTCAACCAAAAGGGAGAGCGCGAATGGGGCTCATTTATCCAGACGGCGCCTTGACTGGGTTGAGAGTGCTTGACCTCTGTCACGGTATTGCCGGCCCTTTTGCGGCTCGGCTGCTGGGCGATCATGGCGCAGATATTATCAAAATAGAGCGCCCAGTGACCGGCGACTTCGCGCGTACGCTACCACCACTCAAACGTGATGCGCCAACTTATGAGCAAAGTCTGCTATTTCAATATCTCAACTGGAACAAACGCAGTATCGCACTGGATTTACGACTTACAGAAAACAAACCTCTCATACAAAAACTCGTCGAACAAAGCGATATCGTCATCGAAAGTTTTCGGCCAGGCCGACTCGATCAGTGGGGACTGAGCGTTGATCAACTCCTCGCATGGAAACCCACTCTTGTCGTGACCTCTGTGACGAATTTCGGCCAAACCGGACCATACGCACAGTACGCTGCAAGCGATCTGACCCTTCAAGCCCTAAGTGGCATCATGCAGATTAGCGGTCAAGTCGATCGAGAGCCGCTCAAGCATGGTTTATCCCAATCGTTTTATTGTGCAGGCTTGACAGCCGCTTACGCATCCATCATGGCCTATACCGCCGCGCAAGCCGACCAATTCGGAGAACATGTCGACGTATCAATCCAAGAGTGTCTAGCTTCTGAGCTTGTCCTCAATGAATCCTATTACGCGTTTCTTGGAGCGGTACAAGGTCGTCGCGCAGTCGTACAAGATCCCTTTGCGGGAGAACCTATCCCCACTCGAAAAGGCTACCTTGCTTTTCAAACAGGGGGCGGAGCGCCTTTTGAGACGCTCGCAGAACTCTTTGATCGACCAGAGTTTCGTGAAAAACGTTTCTCCAGTCCCCCTGAGCGCGAAAAACGCGTGCCTGAAGTCAGGGCTCTACTCGAAGAGTGCGTGGCCAATCGAGAAGCCAAAGAGGTTTTTCTCGCTGGCGCGCAAAAACGTTTACTGCTTGGTGTCGTACAAAGTGCAGAAGACTTATTGAACTGTGAACACCTCCAAGAACGACAAGCGTTCACCGCACTCGAACATCCAGCAACCACAACACACTTTCGCTTTCCCGCAGAACTCGCCAAGCTTTCACTGACTCCAACCTCTGTACGTCGACGCTCACCGATGCTTGACGAGCATCGAGATGAAATCCTCGCACAGCTCGGGAGTCGCGCATGACAAAAGCCACCTTGCCTTTGAACGGCATGCGCGTATTGGATTTGTCCTATGTCTTCGCGGTTCCTTATATGGCCGGCCTATTGAGCGACCTCGGCGCCGAAGTCATCAAAATAGAGGCGCCACATAAACTCGATCAAACACGTGGGCGAGCCTTTGGTCCTTATTTGGATAATGATCCAGCTCAAGACCCTTGGAATCGTTCAGGTATTTTTTATGTCGTAAATCGCGGCAAACGCTCCCTTGCCATGGACTTGAGTCAACCTGAGGGCCAAGAAATCTTTCGTGAACTTGTCGCCAAGAGCGATATTATTCTTGAGAACTTCACGCCCCGCGTCATGCGCAAATGGGGCTTGAACTACGACGAGCTTAAAAAAATCAAACCCTCTCTCATCATGCTCTCCAACACTGGCTATGGCTCTACAGGGCCTTGGTCGTCCTTCCCCAGCCAAGGGACAACCCTTGAAGCGACAATGGGGATTACCTTTTACACGGGTTATCGGGGGGATAAGCCGTGGAAAGTGGGGCAATCGTATCCTGACTTTATCGCATGCTGGGCCGGACTCAATGGTCTATGGGCGGCCATCGCTCACATGCGAAAAACGGGTCAAGGCCAATGGGTTGATGTCGGCATGTACCAACTCGGCGTCGCATTGATGCCCGAACCTCTACTCCAAAAGCAATTAGATGGAACCGAGCCTGTCAGAATGGGTAATGAGCATGCCGAGCACGTGCCAAGCAATCTTTACCAGACGAAAGGGATAGATCAATGGCTCGCACTAACTATTCAAACAGATAGCCAGTGGGCGACACTGACGGACTTAATGCAGAAAACTGAACTGGCGAGCGACCCACACTTTAGTACCGCTGCCGCACGACAGCGCAACAGAGAAGCCGTCAATGCAGTCGTTGCAGCCTGGTGCCTGACGCACTCCTCGCAAGCGCTATTCAAACAATTGCAGACTCATGGCATTGCTGCAGCGCCTGTTTTAAACAGCAGGGATTTACTGCGAGATCCTCATCTCAAGCATCGCAATTTCTACGAAACGGTCATGCACCCGGAACCTATCGGTGAACGCCCAATTATCGGCCGCCCCTACAAGCTGCGCTTTCGCGATGCACACATCAAAAAACCCGGTCCACGCTTTGGGGAGGACAATGACAGTATCCTCAGGGAGATTCTCGGGAAAACCCCTGAACAAATTTCTGCGCTTAAAGATTCTAATGTCGTGTCGGACTTTCCAACCAATCCAGGTATCTCTGGAACAATGGACACCGAATCGATGTTAAAACTTAAAACACTCATCGCCGTCGATCAAGATTACCGTACGAAGTAAGGGGTGCGCGCTGTGCAAGTCATCAGTCGAAGTATGGGATATATCGGTGCGGGAATCGTTGGCGTTTTATTGTCATCAGGTTATCTGCACATGACTCTCGAACTTCCGATGGGTGAAATGGATCAGCCTGGGGCGGGGGTATTTCCAGTGCTGGTCGCGGGTATCCTTTTCGTGGCAAGCCTTTCTGCTTTATGGGAAGGATGGCAACGCAGGGAGAATAGTCCCGCTCTCGATCTGCCTGAGGGCTCGGATGGTATTCGACTACTCAAGATGATTAGTTTGCTGCTGATTTATTTTCTCGCCATACCTTGGGCAGGTTTTTCGTTGAGCAGCCTTCTTTTTTGTATGTTAGTGATAAGGCTTCTATCAACCCTCTCATGGAAACAATGCGGGCTCTATGCGTTTTTAATGACTGCCACCCTGCACCTTATTTTCATCTCGGCCCTCAAAGTACCCATGCCAGTCGGCGTGCTCATTGATTTTTTCAGGAGCTGAGATGGAAGCAATCGAAGGCCTGCTCTACGGACTCGGCGTTGCATTCACGCTCAATAACTTATTAGCCGCACTCGTTGGCGCACTCGCAGGCACATTGATCGGCGTTTTACCGGGCCTAGGTCCAACAGCGGGTATTGCGATGATCCTGCCTTTAACGTATGCGCTGGATCCGACGAGTGGCTTGATCATGATGGCAGGCATGTATTACGGCGCGATGTATGGCGGTTCAACAACGGCTATTCTCATCAACATGCCCGGCGAGTCTGCCTCCGTCATTACCTGCATTGATGGCTACAAACTCACTAAAAAGGGTCGCGCTGGTGCTGTGCTCACCATTGTCGCAGTCGGTTCTTTTGTAGGAGGTGGTCTTTCGGTACTTGGCGTCATGCTGTTCGCACCCGCCTTGGCCAATGTCGGTTTACTGTTTGGTCCAGCCGAGTTCTTTGCGTTGACGGCTGGAGGGCTCCTATTATTTTCACGTATTTCTGGCGGTACCTTAGCTGCTGGCATTTTCCCCATGGCGGTTGGACTCATGCTCAGCACCGTAGGTCAAGAAATAGTGACCGGTGCGGATCGCTTCACCTTTGGTATTCGAGATCTCACCCTAGGTGTTGAGCTTGTCGCCCTGGTCGTCGGTCTTTACGGCGTGACTGAAATCATGTCGGTCGTAGAGTCGTTGCAAAAACAAGGCAAGCCGATTCCAGTCAAGCTCAAAGAAATGTTCCCCTCTCGAGAGGAGTGGCGACGCTCTTGGGGACCTTATGGTCGCGGGACGGCAATGGGATTTGTACTCGGCTTATTGCCTGGCCCATCCGCCACAATGGCGAGCTTTGCCTCCTACCGACTTGAAAAAGGCGTTTCAAAATACAAAGAGCAACTCGGTGAGGGTGCGATCGAAGGTGTCGCCGGTCCTGAGACCGCCAATAATGCTGCCGCCACCTCCTCGATGGTGCCATTGCTTGCGCTTGGCATCCCGTTTGGCTCTGTGACGGCGCTGATGCTGGCTGCAATGATGGTACATGGCGTGCAGCCCGGTCCAATGATGATGACCTCGCACCCTGAAATATTTTGGGGTGTGATTGCTTCGATGCTGGTCGGCAACGCCATGCTCGTCGTCTTGAATATTCCCTTGATCGGTCTGTGGGTCAGCTTACTGAGAGTCCCTAATCATGTGTTTCTGCCCATCATCCTGATGGTCGCTACGATTGGTTGCTATAGCGTTCGCAATAGCATGGTAGATGTCTACATGCTCTGGGCGATCGCGATGATTGGGTATGTGTTACGCAAGCTCGAGTTTCAACTTGCCCCTTTAGTCGTTGGCGTTGTTCTGGGACCTTTGATTGAAAAGCACTTGCGCGAAGGTTTATTTATGAGCCTGGGCGATGTCTCTGTTTTTTACACGAGTCCGATCGCCATCGGGATCTGGTCTGTGGTTGTCATCGTCTTGCTGCTCGAACCGCTGCGCTCGCTTTATGGGAAGCTGTTCGGCGTCAAGGTTAAAAAGCTTATCCCGGAGAGTTCGGAGTAGCCTCGACTTTTACCCAGCCTGGATCCAGACCAATCGCGCCCTTCTCGGCCAGGACGCTGATCTGCTCGGACCCATAACCCATTTGAGTCAATATTTCGGCCGTATGCTGTCCTAATCTCGGGGGAGGCAGACGTACCGATCCTGGCGACTCGCTAAACTTGATCGGCAATCCCGCCATCGACATCATTCCCAGACCCTCTAGCTCGATCTCCTGCACCATGTCACGCGCCAATACTTGCGGTTGCTCCACAACTTTATCGATCGTATTGACCGGCGAGCACGGCACATCATTTTCTTTTAGTCTCTTTTCCCAATACGCCAAAGGCTGCTTGATAATTTCTGCGCCGATCAATTGAATCAAAAGCGGGCGATTCAATGCACGCATTTGAGGATCGATGAAACGCGGATCTTCTAACCAGGCGGGTTGCTCAAGCGCCGCGCAAAGCCCCTTCCACATACGCTGATTGAAAGCAGAAATCACAATCCACTGATCGCTCGCCTGATAGGCGCGGTAAGTCGGACTCGTTAATGCACCACTTCCGCTCGGTCCTGGCACCTCTCCACTCGAGAAATAGCGAGTAAAAAACTGTGCCATCATGGCGATATGTCCCTCGAGCAGCGAGGTGTCCACCCTCTGTCCACGGCCTGTCCTATGCCTTGTTTCAAGCGCCATCATCACCCCGATCGCGCCAAACATACCGCCCCCCACATCGGCGACGGACATTCCCATCTTCGCCGGACTCCCTTCTGGATCACCCGTGATACTCATAGAACCGGCATACGCTTGCATAAACAAATCATTTGCGGGCTCTTTACTCAACGGACCGGTAGCGCCAAAGCCGCTAATCGCGCAATAGATCAGACGTGGATTAACACGTGACAAACTTTCATAATCCAAACCCAAGCGCTCCAGCGCACCGACGCGATAGTTATGCACCAAAACATCAGCGTCTTCGATCAGAGCCCGCGCAATACGCACACCCTCTTCAGTTTTTAGATCCAACGCCATCCCGCGCTTGTTTCGATTCGCCGATGCATAGTAATAACCCATCGCACCATGAAAATAAGGCGACCAGGCGCGACTGTCATCGCCCACTTCGGTGCGTTCGATTTTAATCACATCGGCGCCGTAGTCCCCCAGCAACATGCCACAAAACGGACCGGCCATCGCCACACTGATTTCAACAACCTTGATTCCTGCAAGCGGTGCTGTCATATCTTCGTCTCATCCGATTGGTAACAATCATTTTTATAATTCGTTTCGATAGCGCTGCATGATTTCATCGTGGGTCTCGAACACACCCTCAATCGCAGCCTGTTCGTTGATCATGTCAACCATTGTCGGTAATTGACTGCGCTCAATCCGGCTCTCGCTCTCCCAAAGCTTTGAGCGCATGAACGCTTTTGCACAATGCAAATACGCTTGTTGCACATTGACGCGAATCACGAGTTTGGGCGCACGCACCTCTGTCGTGCACTGCGCGATATCCGCGGGAGCCACGCTTAAATCAGCCGCACCATTGACACGCAAAGTCTCATCCACGCCAGGAATTAAAAACAACAAGCCGAGACGTCCGGTGTGAATGATATTTTCAAGCGTATCTAGACGATTATTACCGGGCGAATCCGGAATCAACAACGTATTGTCATCCATGACCTTGACGAAACCCGGCGCGCCGCCTCGAGGCGAGGCGTCGAGCACTTCGTCACCTCCCATGCTTGAGAGCACCACAAAGGGCGATAAGCTGATGTAGCGTTTGCAATGTCTATCCAAAGATGCCAATTGCTTTTTAATCGCCCGCTCTTTAGGCGACGCATAGAGCGTTCTGAGCTGTTCGAGCGTTTCGATTTTCATCTCACTCATCCAGTGTCGCGACGATTTTTCCAAAATGTTTATTGGTGCGCATGCGTTCGAAGGCCTGGGCGATATCTGCAAAGGCAAAAGTACTATCGATCGGAAGAGACAATTTTCCCGACTCAAGATGTGGGGCTAAGTCGCCTAATGCCAACGAGGTAATACTTCTGACTTCCTCAACACTACGAGTGCGAAAGGTCACGCCGGTATATTTGATCCGCTTCAGTGCATGCAAATCAAAATCAAACTCAGCAAAGCGTCCTGCCATACGCCCAACGTTAACGATGCGGCCCAAGATCGCGCAAGCCTCAAGGTTTTGCGTGCCGAATGGTCCGGAAAGTTGATCAATAATCAAGTCGACTCCTTTGCCACCGCTCGCTTCGATCGCATGCTGGGGCCACTTCGGATCACTGTTATCGATCGCGACATCAGCACCAAATTTGGTGAGTTGCGAGCGTCTCTCTGCCGTGGTCGACGTACCGATCACGGTTTTTGCACCCATCAGCTTGGCGATTTGCATGGCCATCAGTCCTACGCCAGATGAAGCGCCTTGCACCAGAACCGTCTCACCTTTTTTTAATTCGCCTACCGTCACAATTGCATTGTGCATCGTTTTAATCGCGATCGGTAGCGTGACGGCTTGGGCAAAAGACATTGAAGCATTCGGTATATCGATGACTCGTCCCCAATCAGCCACGGCATATTCCGCATAGCCTGCCGATCCGGAACACATGACACGATCGCCTGGCTTGAATCCTCGTACACGCGCGCCCACTTCGACGACCTCTCCGGCCCATTCGATGCCAGGGATCGCGCCTACTCCACCGACGTTGCCGTGTGCGCCTCCAGCCAAAACGCCCAAATCGGCACGATTCAGGCCACAGGCCCGGACCTTGACCAACACTTGGTCAGGACCTGCTGAAGGTTTGGCAACTTCAGCGATTTCAAAACCGCTCTTTGTCACAACGACTGCTTTCATTATGTGTTTTCCTATTGGGTAAGATGTGTGAACACATCGACAGTTATTTCAAATTCTCAATCGCACTTGGCACTCATACCACCATCGACAATCAACTCCGTACCCGTAATGAAACGCGCCTCATCCGAAGCCAGAAAGAGTACGGCATTCGCAGTGTCACGCCCATCACCCATAAAGGGCATTGGAATACGTGCCTGCCTGATTTTAAGTAAACGTTCAGAGTCGCCCGCGCTTTGTGCTCCAGCTAGCGTCGCCTCGACAAGAGGCGTATGCAATTGACCTGGCAATACTGTATTGATACGAATGCCTTTTTTTGCGTACTCAACACCCACAACACGTCCAAACTGAATGACGCCGGCCTTGGCTGCTGCGTAACCAACTTGTGGCGCACCCGTAAAGCGGATGCCGGACGTCGAAGAAATATTGACGATCGCACCAGCACCTTTCGCTTCCATGATGGGCATGACGTATTTACACATCAGAAAAACTGTTTTCAAATTTATATCAATCTGCTGATCCCAATTTTCTTCGGAAAGCTCGATCGGACCTCCACGAGAGGGACCTCCTACATTATTCACCAAGACATCGACCGTGCCATATTTTGCAATACACGTCTCGACAAGCTTTTGAATCGCGACGCTATCTGTGACATCGCAAGCGTATGGTGTGACATCACCCCCGGTCTGCGCAATCAGCGCAAGGGTCTCATCCATTGCCGTCAGCTCTTTATCAACGGCAAAGACCCGCGCACCCTCTTGCGCAAAACGCACTGCAATCGCGCGGCCATTCCCCCAACCTGGACCGACACAACCCGCACCCGTCACGATCGCAACCTTGCCCGACAGTCTTCCTGATTGACTTACCATTTCATGTCTCTTAAGGTTATCGGGTTGCGGAGATAATGCCACCATCTACAACGATGGTCTGCCCAGTGATATAGCGTGCCTCGTCGCTCGCCAAAAACACGACAGCGTGCGCTACATCCCAAGACTCACCCATATAACCCGCGGGCACTTGTTTGTGGCGATGGGCCACAAAGCCTTCGTAATCACCTTTTGCGTATTTATCCGCCAAGCGTTTTACCAGTGGTGTAAACATCAATCCAGGTGCCACGCTATTGAGTCGCACACCGCGGTCGGCATAAATGACACCCGTTGTTTTCATGAGTTGTTCGAGAGCCGCTTTGCCTGCTGCATATCCCACTTGTGGTTTACCAATGTACCGATGTGCGGCCACAGAGGAAATGCTAATCACGGAGCCACCACCTTGCGCAGCCATGGAGGGCAACACGTATTTGCAAGCCAGAAAAGCGCCTTTGACGTTCACGTCCATCTGATCATCCCAGGTTTCTTCGCTCATCGACACCGGATCACCCGGCTCGGAGCGCCCGACGTTATTGACCAAGATATCGATGCGGCCGTATTGCGCGATACACGCATCAACGAGAGTTTTGACATCTTCGGCCTTGGTCGCATCAGCCACCATGACATGCGCCGTGCCGCCTTCTTCAGTAATGATGCGTTTCGTTTCTTGCGCGGCCTCAAGACTGAGATCCGAGCCAAAAATATGCGCACCTTGTCGCGCCAATGCAACAGCAATGGCCTTGCCATTCCCCCAACCTTCGCCCAGTGTTCCACAGCCCGTCACCAGCGCGATCTTGCCATCTAGTCTGAACATAATGTCCCTTTTGTTTGTTGTTGTATGTGGAGTCATATTACCTGTGTGCCTCCTCAGGAGCAAAATCCTTTTTATCGCATACGGCGCAAGCTACTCAGTGCACGTCCACCTAGTGAAATTTAGCGACATAAAGAAAAAGGCCCGAACCTTACGGTTCGAGCCTCGAACGACCTTGACTCAACTTAACTCAGGCTCATTCTCATAATTAGGTGAGATCACTCACCAACGATGCTAGCGTATCGTCAGGCAATGTTTCCACATGCATAGGATATTCTTTATGGTCGCAACCCACCATCATCTGCGCGCCGGCTTTTAAGGACTTCTTCATTTCTGGAGTGAGCTCGAAACGCATGAAGTGCACAGAGGAAGTTTTATCGGCTGTCGTGCGATCTAGATCTTCGTTCGCAATGGCATAAACGCGAGGCTGACCTTCGACTTGAACAAACATCTTATGCTCAACACCCAGCAACTTTGATAAAGCCAACCTCCGCTCGCTTTCGTTAGGGTACTCAAGCATCATTGTCGCTTTGAAGTTCGAACCATCCGGCACGAGTGGGTTATAGGCACCCAACTCATCCTGAATACCTTCGTCATCGAATATTTTCTCGACACGCAACATTTCCTGGATTTGATAACGCATCAACAACTCGTTTTCAAACAACAGATTCAAATGCTCACCCAGACGGACACTGCGCTTGCGACGCTCTTCGATCGCTTGCTGTCGCATTTCTGGGCGGGCTTTGTGATAAGCCTCAAGGGTCATCAAACTTTCGCGCGTAATTTTGCTCATTTCTATTTCCTTTACAGACCGTATGCTTTGGCGATCAAGGTGAGAGGATGCGCCAACTCAGCTTTCGCCAAGCCGTTTTCTTCCATACCCTGCTCGATGTGATGGCCGGCAAGTTGGCAATCCGAGCTGATGTAATCAGGCGTGTTGTTAGCCATTGCTTTGAACACCGGTTTGCCGATTTTCATTGCCGTATCGTGAAACTCTTTTTTCACGCCCCAGGTTCCGGAGTGACCAGAGCAACGCTCAACCACATTGACTTCCGTACCAGGCACGAGCTTCAACGTTTCCGCTGTCTTTTTACCCACGTTTTGAACACGAAAATGACAAGGGATGTGATAGCTCACATGACCCAACTCTTCTTTAAAGTCCGTGTTGAGCAAACCATCCCTGTTACGTGCGATGAAATACTCGAACGGATCCCACATCGCGTCCTTGACGCGTTGGACATCCTCTTCATCAGGGAACATCAGCGGTAATTCTTGTTTGAACATCAAGGTACAGGAGGGGATCGGGGTGACAATCGCGTAGCCTTCGCGCGCGAGTTTCGCGAGCTTGGGAATGTTCTTGTCTTTATTAGCCGCCACAGACTCCAAGTCGCCGAGTTCTAGCTTAGGCATGCCACAACAAGCCTCTTTATCGACCAACTCATATGGAATCTGGTTGTGTTCAAGGATCTTGATCAGATCCTGACCGATCCCTGGTTCGTTGTAGTTGATGTAGCACGTCGCGTAAATCGCAACTTTGCCGGGTGTTTTCTCGCCGTCTTTCACAGGCCACGCGGTCGAGACCGCTGCCAGCTGAGGAAAGGTCTTGGGCGCGTACTCTGGGATCCAAGCTTTCTTGTCCACACCAAGTGTCGACTCCATGACCGAGCGCATCACGCCTGTACGATTGATCGCGTTGACAGCCTCCGTCACGATTGGAATCCCCGCGAACATGCCCAACTTATCTGTCGAAGCGAGCACCTTGTCGCGCAGCTGGACGTCACCTTTTTTGAAATTCACGGCTTTCGCGCGCAGCATCAAATGCGGAAAGTCCAGATTCCATGGGTGGGGGGGCACATAAGGGCACTTGGTGACGTAACAAACGTCACAGAGGAAGCACTCATCCACAACCTTGTTGTAGTCTTTTTTGTCGACGCCATGCACTTCGCCGTCATCGGTCGCGTCAACCAGATCAAACAGCGTCGGGAACGAGCCACAGAGGCTCAAGCACCGGCGACAGCCGTGGCACATATCAAACACACGTTCCATTTCTGTGTGCAGTTTTTCCTCGTCGTAGAAGTCTGGATTGGTCCAGTCCAAGGGATGACGGGTTGGCGCGTCGAGATTACCTTCGCGGTTTGACATAGCGGATCCTTAATTTTGTCACCCTGCGGTCGGGTGCAACGAAAATGATTGTGACCAGCAGAGCCGGCCACAGATAGTGCATTTCAAGCGACGGACATCAGACTGAGTCAGCCGCTCGAATTTCTCAAAGACGCTTAGTCAACCAGTGCGTCCAGAGCTTTCTGATAGCGATTGGCGTGTGAACGCTCGGCTTTTGCCAAGGTCTCAAACCAGTCAGCGATCTCGTCAAAGCCTTCGTCGCGAGCGATTTTGGCCATGCCGGGGTACATGTCTGTGTACTCGTGTGTTTCGCCATGAACTGCAGCGGTCAAATTTTGACGGCTGGAACCGATTGGCAAACCTGTTGCTGGATCACCCGATGCCTCGAGGAACTCGAGGTGACCGTGGGCGTGACCTGTCTCGCCTTCTGCTGTCGAGCGAAACAAGGCTGCAACGTCGTTTTGGCCTTCGATGTCAGCCTTGTTTGCGAAGTACAAGTAGCGGCGGTTAGCCTGTGATTCGCCTGCGAATGCGTCCTTCAGGCACTGTTCGGTCTTTGAACCTTTGAGCTGGGCCATATAGCCTCCTGACAAATGAAAATTAGAAGAAGAAGAAAAAGAAGAAGTGGAGTCTAGATTTGGCTGTCGCTAAAAAACCGACTAAATCTGTACTCTGAAGGTAGTTTATGCGGAGCAAATTAATAAAGGAAATTAAATTTATCTACTTTTTAGATAGCTTTTAACTAATGCTCAATAATAGCTTGGCCTCTAAGGGTAAACACCCCCTTAGAGCCAACAATGTCGAGCTATTGGGCCTTGGCGGCCATCCAGCGCTCCGTTAGACGCACAAAGTAGCTGGCCCCCACAGGAATAATGGCATCGTTGAAATCATAAGAGGTGTTGTGCACCACACAAGCGCCCTCACCATGGCCCTCAAGACGGTGATGACCCTCGCCATTACCAATAAATGCGTAGCAGCCGGGCTTGGCCATCAGCATATGGGCAAAATCCTCGGCTGCCATGACACCGGGAAACTGGTCATTGACCATTTCGGGTCCCACGATTTCCCGCATGACCTGCGCGGCGAACTGCGCTTCTTTGGCGTGGTTCACAACAGGGGGTGAAGCACGTCTAAAGAAAATCTCGGCCTGACACTCATGGGCGAGTGCGATCTGCACTGCCAAGGTCCGCAAACGCTCCTCTAACCGATCAAGCGCCGACACGGAAAAAGTACGAATCGTGCCACCCACCGCCGCCACGTCCGGAATGACATTGGGCGCCACGGAACCCTCAAGCTGCGTGACAGCCAATAACGCCCGCTCCGTGCTCGGGATCACTTTGGCCACCAACCCTTGCAGTGCCTGAGCAAACTCAAGCGCCGGTGCAATGGGGTCCGTTCCCGTATGAGGAAGCGATGCATGCGTGCCCTGCCCTTTGATCGTGACCTTAAAGGTATTGCTCGAGGCCATAAAGGGGCCGTTATTCAGTGCAAAGCCGCCCACGTTACCAATTGAGAAGTTATGCAAACCAAACACGGCCTCGCAAGGAAAGCGCTCAAACAAACCATCCTCGATCATCTTCTTGGCACCTGCCTTGCCCATTTCCTCGGCTGGCTGAAACACAAAGTTCACCGTGCCATTGAAATTACGCGTCTGGGATAAGTGCCAGGCGGCGGCGAGCAGCATGGTGGTGTGACCGTCGTGGCCGCAGGCATGCATCTTTCCATCGTTGGTAGACTTGTGCTCAAACTCGTTGATCTCTTGTAAGGGCAAAGCATCAAGATCGGCACGCAGGCTGAGTGTCCGGCCGCCCTCACCGACTTTCAATACCCCCACGACACCTGTCCCCGCAATGCCGCGGTGCACTTCGATCCCCCACTCCTTGAGCAAGTTCGCTACGATTTCTGACGTCCGATGCTCATCAAAGCCCAACTCAGGATGAGCGTGAATATCGCGGCGGATTTTAATAAAGCGGCTGTAGTCTGCAAATGCATCGATCAGTTTCATGTTTTGTCTATCCAGTTAAAAGTTAACGTTGTTGCCGCCCTTCAGACTCAAGATCGCGCGCGCTTCATCCGGCGTCGCCACCTCGCAGTTCAGGGCTTCTAGGACTGTACGAATCCGCGTCACCTGTTCTGCATTCGACGCGGCCATCTTGCCAGGCCCGATCCACAGAGAATCCTCGAGACCCACGCGAACGTGCGAGCCCATTGCAGCACCCATGGTCGCCAAGGGAATCTGATTACGACCGGCACCCAGAATCGACCATTGATATTGATCGCCAAACAAACGATCCGCAGTGCGGCGCATGTGCATCAGATCTTCGGGGTGAGGACCAATGCCACCCAAAATTCCAAATACGGATTGAATAAAAATGGGTCCTTTCACAAGACCCTTTTCGGCAAAGTGAGATAAGTTGTAAAGATGACTGATGTCATAACACTCAAATTCAAAACGTGTGCCGTTTTCGGAGCCGCGTCTTAAAATCGTCTCGATATCTTTATAGGTGTTTTTAAAAACCAGATCGCGGCTGTTTTCAAGATGCTGACGCTCCCACTCATGCTTGAACTCTTTGAAACGATCCAACATGGGAAACAAACCGAAATTCATCGAACCCATATTGAGAGAAGCCACCTCAGGCTGAAAAGTCATCGCAGGACGCATGCGCTCTTCGACCGTCATGTGAGGACTGCCACCCGTCGTGATGTTAATCACCGCATTCGTTGCCGCTTTAATTTCTTTTAGAAACGGCCGAAAAAACTCTGGGTCTTGAGTGGGCTTTCCATCCTTGGGGTCGCGCGCGTGCAAATGCAAAATAGCTGCACCGGCCTTAGCTGCGTCAATGGCAGACTTTGCAATTTCTTCGGCAGTCACAGGCAGATGAGGGGACATGCTCGGGGTGTGAATCGCACCTGTTGCTGCACAAGTGATAATAACTTTTCGCGCGCTAGCCATACTGTCTCCGGGTCTTTATGTTTGATTAAGATCGTTTGATTCAATACCTTCAGTTAAACAATTACTCTGCTGATTTTTTGTGTGCGGCCAAGGCCATCAATCGACGATCACGCCACAACCGTCGCGCGAGCAATTGATCCTTTGGCAGGATTGTGCGTCGTTGCGCTTCAAGCTTTTCGATCACCTCTTCAGACCACGGCTCGGTTGATGTCTGTTCAGTAGAGATCGACTGATACATCTCGTTAAAGCGTCTTGCATAATCCGCCAGACCGTCCGGAGCATTGAGATCAATGGTTTCAAAAGGCCCCATAAAAGACCAGCGTAAACCAAGGCCCTCGCGAACGGTCACATCCAGGCCTTCGGCATCGACGTAACCTTGCTCGACCAATCTAAAGGCCTCTCGTAACAGGGCACCTTGCAAACGGTTGAGAACAAACCCTTTAAGTTCGCGATGAATCTTGACAGGCTTTTGCCCAACACTTTCCATGACATCCCAGGTTTGCTGAACAATCTTTGCATCTGTCCAAGGCGCACCACAAATTTCAACAACGGGAACGAGATACGGTGGATTGACGGGATGTGCAATGAGACATCGCGCACGTCCAGCGAGCCCTTCTGTAAACGCAGAAGCCGGAATACTAGAAGTTGAACTCGCCAAAATCGTCGTGGGAGACGCGAGGGCATCCATTCGCGCAAAGATCTCCTTTTTCATCTCAAGTCGCTCAGGCAAACTCTCCTGCACATAATCAGCCCCAAGCATGGCCTCTTCAAGCGTCGCGCATCCTTTAATACGTGAAATAAGACCGACAGTGTCATCAATCAGACCCGCTGCCTGCAGATCAGCCACTTGCTTTTCAATCAATGTTGCGGCACCACTCACAGCGAGGGGATCGCCATCCCACATGTTGACGCGATGACCTCCACGGGCAAATACAATCGCCCAAGCCTGTCCGACAAGTCCCGATCCCACTATTGCGATATTCATATTCGCCTCAATGCTTTTTTCTATTTATTGATGAAAATTCAGCTTGCTCACAATAATACGGTTACGTCAGAATCAGCAAGCGTTTATCGTCAAGCGGATGTGGCACAACAGTAAAGTCAAGGTCAAACGCACGCTTGAGTGCAACCGGCGTCAGAACGTCTCTAGGCGCGCCTTGGGCGATGATCTCACCTTTACTGAGCAAGACCAGCCGATGGCAATACTGCGCAGCCATATTGAGATCATGTAATACAAGCATTACACCCATCCGCTGCGTTTGTCCAAGCTGAGCGAGTGCCTGCATAAATTGAAATTGATGCTTTGGGTCCAGACTTGAAAGAGGCTCGTCAAGCAACAGATAAGCCTGACCTTGGTAATGACTGATCGCGAGGCATTGCACCAGTACGCGCGCGAGTTGCACCCTCTGCTGCTCGCCCCCCGATAGTGCGGTATAGGGACTCTGTTCATGCGCAACGAGGTCCGTCTGGAGCAGAGCCTGTCGACTCCACGCCTGCACCTCATCACTTGCCGCTTGCAAAAAGGGATAGGCACCCATCTGAACGACCTCTCGAACACTCAGCTCAAAACTTAAACTGGGTTGTTGCGGGAGCACTGCGCGTCTCGTCGCTTGTTCGTGCGCACTCAGTTGCGAAATATTCGAACTCTCTAATCGAATCTCACCCCCGGTCACGCTTTCGTTCAGCTCACCCGCCATGGCAGCTAACAAGCTAGACTTGCCGGCACCGTTCGCACCTAACACGCCAACATGCTCACCTGGCTCGAGCGCCATCGTCACGTTTTTCAATACGCGACGATGCCCTCGAGATAGAGAAAGCTGATGTATTTCAAAAGCCATGAGCGCCTACAACTTAAATTCAAGCGGTTGCTGATCAAGTCTTTTCTTAACAAACAGCTGCTTATTTATTAGACATCCCCGCTTTTGACCCATCAAGCAACTGGCGCAGTTTTGGCCATCGGTGGCAAACCCACCACACTCGCGTACCAAGCTTCCAGCTTAGGATGACCGGGACGCCATGGCTCATTCGCAAAACGGAAGTCCAAATAACCTAACGCACATGCGACAGCAATATCGCCAACTGTCTTGAGTGCACCCAAGCTCGCCGCTTCTTTTTCCAACACATCGATGGCACGTGTAACTTTGCCACGCTGCAAATCGATGTAACCCACCCGGCCTTCGTCTTGGGGCAAGGCGATTTCACGTCGGCGCGGCTGACTTGCATCCAAAATGCCATCGCCAATCGCCTGCAAACGTAGCGCAGCCCAACGCGCAGGACCTGCGGCGGGGAATAAGGCAGGTGCACTGCCAACACTATCCAAAAACTCACAAATCACAGGGCTGTCAAATAAGGCAACGCCTTCATCATTGATGAGTGTAGGCACCTTACCCAACGGGTTTGAGTTGGACAATACTGGGTCTGTCGTAGCAATCGTCCATTTTTCTAGTTGCTGATCGATGCCTCGTGCAATCGCACAAGCCATCACTTTACGAACATAGGGGCTCGCGCCTGAAGCGGTAATTTTCATAAAAGCATCCGGTTAATTGGTGTGTGGGCAATTTCGCTCTATTTGTACTACAAAAATCACCTCTCTCAGCACTGCTGCTATGCAGCAAAAATTGGTTCCCTTAAAAACAACCGTATGTAGTAAATTTTGACACAAGAATCAGCGTCCGAATGACCCAAAGGATCACGCATGCCCACACCGATTAATCTGCACGACTTTAGGGCACTCGCCCAGCGTAGACTGCCAAAAATTGCCTTTGACTTTATCGATGGGGGTGCCGATGACGAACGCGGTATGGTTCGCAATCGTGAGGCCTTTTCAATGCATCAGCTCCTGCCACGCTACTTAGTCGATGTGACGAAACGTGATCAGACTGTCGAACTTTTTGGGCGTCAATATTCAAGTCCGATCGGCATTTCTCCAACGGGCATGGCGGGACTATTTCGAACAGGTGCGGACGCCATGCTGGCGGCTGCTGCAAAAAAAGCAAATGTCCCCTTTCTCTTATCGAGCGCCAGCAATCTAAAAATAGAAGAGGCTGCCGCAATCGCGCCGGACAATGTCTGGTTTCAAATGTATGCCACAACCGATGCTCGCATCAACCATGATTTAGTCAAGCGCGCGCAAGACGCAAATGTTGGTGTGCTCGTGATTACAGTCGACGTGCCTGTGAATTCCAACCGAGAGCGCAATCGTCGCAATGGCTTCACGCGTCCCTTTAGGATGACGCCCGCCATCATGCTGGACGCACTCACCAAACCAGGCTGGGTCATAGAGTATTTAAAAGCAGGCGGTATGCCGATGATGAGTAACTGGCAACCCTATGCAAAACCGGGCGCCACCGCTGATGAAGTTGCAGATATGTATGGCACGTTGACGCCTGCAGCGATGACAAACTGGGAAACTGTTGCAGCGATCAGGGAGCAATGGCGCGGACCGCTCGTCATTAAAGGCTTACTCCACCCGGATGATGCAACACAAGCCGTCAAGCTTGGCGCACAAGGCATTATTGTCTCGAATCACGGAGCGCGACAACTCGATAATGCGCCCTCGCCACTGACCGTGCTGCCTGCAATCAAAGCAGCAGTCGGCGATCAGACGACCTTAATGTTAGATAGTGGCGTGCGACGCGGCTCAGATGTCGTGATTGCAAAATGCCTGGGCGCACAAAGCTGCATTTTCGGACGACCGACTCTTTATGCGGTCGCCGCGCTCGGTCAGGATGGTGCGGATCAAGTCCTCGCCATCATGCGCAAAGAGATTGATGCGATTCTGACGCAAATAGGCTGCGGAAATTTTGGCAAACTTGATGGTCGCTATCTACAACCATCTCGCTAAAAAAATACTCAGCTAAGCAAGGATTTGTTGAGACTCAAACGCTCAACAAATCAATGACGACATTGCCAAGTACCTTGCCTTGCTCGACGGCTTCGTGCGCAGCAACAATATCCGCCAAGGCAAAACGCGCACCGATTGCATGTTTGAGTTTGCCAGAGGCAAGCAGCGCATTCAAACCTTTGACAGCCACTTCACGCTCTGCGGGTGTCAGATCGTAAATCAAGAAAAATTGCAACGTTAAACTTGTCGTCAAACAAAGACGAAACGGAATCTGGGGCGGCTCGACCCGATTGGAGCCAAAACACGCAACCGTCCCGTGCGGCGCAAGTGCACCGTCGCGAACAAGGTCTGTCGTCGTTGAAAAATCCATATCGATGATGGCATCGGCGCCACGACCGCCCGTCAGTTCTTTGACGCGCTCAGCAACCGCCTCGGTCTTGTAATTAATCGTTTCTTTGACGCCCGCTGCGCGCGCATGGGCAGCCTTCGCCTCAGAGCTGACCGTGCCAATGACACGCGCACCTTTTAGCGTAGCCATTTGTGCAGCATAGTGTCCGACGGCCGAGGCTGCACCAATCACCAACACGGTTTTTCCGGCGATATCGCCACAACGCCTGACGGCCTCAAAAGCAGTCAAACCTGGAATGCCCATACAGGCAGCGCCATCAAAATCAACGTGCTCAGGCAAGGCAACTGCTTGGGCCTGCGGTAAAGCGACATACTGCGCCGCAGTCCCAAAAGGCCTTTGATACTGTGCATTCCAAAGCCAAACACGCTCACCTAAACGATCGCTAGACACACCTGGACCAACCTGATCAATGACGCCGCCCGCATCGCTATGCGGCACGATACGCGGATCATTGATGGGTCGATTACGACGGGACTTGACGTCAGAGGGGTTAACACCAGAGGCGTGGATTTTTACCCTGACTTCTCCGGGGCCCGCTTCGGGCAGGGGCAATTCGCCCACACACAGCGTCTGACGTGCCTCGCCGTTTTTTTCGTACCATGCTGCTTGCATTGCCTCTTCCTGTTTATTATTTTTTAATTTTTAATTCGCGCACGTCTGTTGATACTGGACTAAACGACCGAATTGATCGAACACAGGAATATATGCTGAGCGGCAAGGCACTGGTAACGAATACATTTGGCCATAGGGCGGAACCGCCGGAGGATTCACATACACAACCTGCGGATAAACGGGAGGCGGCGCCACATAACGGTTGTATTGACTACCCACGCCAATGACCACGCCCACACCTGCGCCAAACGCAGCCGCATTCCACCCATTAAAGTTGTTGGGCTTGTAACCATGATTGTGGTTATAGCCATGGTGATTTCCGTGACGGTATTGATTTGGCCCTGCGTGAACGGGGGCAAGCATGGACACAGCCAAAACCGCAGCTGCAAGCACCAGTGTGACGGACTTCTTCATCTTTAACTCCTTGGAGTGTTCCGATCAGATCAACACGATTTCCACAAGGCTTGCAGATAATCGATGGGGCTAGTTTACGACCAAAAAAATCGTCCGTGCGCACGTATAAAAAATAAATGTTTACGTTGAATGTCAGCTAAAAGGCACTTTGACAACTACTTGAGTTCGTCCGGGGCCCAGCTCGGCCACCTTTTTTCAAGAAAAGCAGAGACGCCTTCTTTCGCCAGCGCGTCATTCAGCCCTGACGCAGCGCTCTCCATCACCGAAGCTGCACCTAACTCGCTCGAGCCCGTAACCGGCATAGTTTTGATCATGCGTCGTGTCGACTGCACGGCCCCCGCTTCAGCTGTCATCAAATGACCCAATATTTCATTGATCCGGGCATCAAGCTCGGAAACATCGCAAATCTCATGCACGAGCCCAAGTCGCCACGCTTCAGCGGCACTAAACGTCTCGCCTGTCATGAGCCATCTTGCCGCACTGCGCACGCCGATTGCCCGTGTGAGATAGGGCGCCGCAAGATGAGGCGTCATCCCCAAACACGTTTCTGACTGCGTAAACTCAGCAGCATGACTCGCCACTGCGATATCTGCTGCCGCCACCAACCCAACCCCCACCCCTACGCAATGCCCATTCACGCGGGCAATCACAGGGACCGGAGACGCATCAATGACGCTCAAAAGCTTGAACAAGGCCGCATCAGGCTCCTCTTGAGCTAGGTTGTCCGCATCCCAGGCACTCCGATACCAGTTCAGATCCGTGCCCGAACAAAATGCGTCGCCGCGAGAGGCCAAGACAACCGCACATACTTCAGTGCTGTGCGCTGCCTCAGTGATGACTTGCATCAACTCCTCAACCATCACCGCATTGATCGCGTTGTGTACTTCTGGTCGATTTAACCAAATGACCATCACGCGAGGGCCGCGAGTCACTTCAATCGTTTCAAACATATTTATTTGTACAGAACCTCAGGTAACCACAAGCCAATCGCCGGGAACATGTAAAGCAAGAAGATCGCGAAAATCTGAATGCCCATGAAGGGCATCATGCCCAGAAAGATCTGGTTGAGCGTCACGTGAGGCGGCGATACGCCCTTGAGGTAAAAAGCCGCCATCGCCACAGGAGGTGACAAAAAGGCCGTCTGTAAATTCAGCGCGACTAATAAACCAAAGAACAGCGGATCAATATTGAACTGCGCCAATAAGGGCACAAAGATCGGCATAAAGATCACAATGATCTCAGTCCACTCTAAAGGCCAACCGAGTACAAAAATCAGAATTTGTGCAAGGAGCATGAACTCAAGAGACGTTAATCCCAGGGACAAGACCCACTCTTCAATAATCCTTTGGCCACCCAGCAGTGCAAAGGCCGCTGAAAAAATAGAGGATCCCACAAATAACCAACACACCATTGCGCTCGTCTTGGCTGTCAGAAAGGTCGACTCCTTTAAGACAGTCATGTTGAGCCGACCATAGGCCAAAGCCAACAAGGCACCGCCCAGCGCCCCCATAGCCGCCGCCTCACTTGGCGTCGCGAGTCCAAAACCAATCGAGCCCAGAACGGCCGCGATTAATACCGACAGGGGAAAGAACGAACCCATCAGCATTTTGAAGACTTCAAGACGCGCCCAAGTGAGCGTCACATAAAACACCAGCATGATCAACGCTGCGATACCAAGGTAAATCCAATAACCCGTAGGGGTAGGCAATCGCTCTTTGGCAGACGAATCCTTTGGAGCCTCTGTGCTTGATACGACGGCCGCTGCAGGACTGGCAACAGACTGCGCAACAGGCTCGCTCGATGGAGGTTCAGCCAAACCTGAGGGTGGCTCAGCCAGTCCAGACCCTCCGCCACTTAAGTTACTAGACAACTGCAACTCAGCCGGAATGTCATACACAACCTTTGGTTCAGTTGCCATTCTGTAGATCACAAGCGATAAAAATACCGTGATCAAAAGAGGCAACAACACGGCTAACGCATTGCGGTTCATGTACTGGCGTGTCACAGCAGGATTTTTAGGTCCTTTAAAAAAGTTTGACAACAGACCTGTCGCGGCAAGCGTATAGCCTTGCGCTTTGATCGCCTCTGAACCAGCGGGCAGCGCAATTTCGCGGTCCTTGGCAGAAAGCGGTGGCGCCATATCTGGCCAAATCTTTGCCACGATCATCACATAGGCCGCATACAACACAGCCAGCCCGATACCCGGAAGCAACGCACCCGCATAGAGCTTCACAACCGAAGTCCCTGTTGTTGCACCGTAGACAATTAACAATACCGAAGGTGGAATCAAAATACCCAAACAGCCACCTGCAGTAATGACACCTGCCGTTAAGCGAACGCTGTATCCTGCTTTGAGCATGGCTGGCATTGCAAGCAAGCCCATGAGCGTCACCACAGCACCCACAATGCCAGTTGCCGTCGCAAAAATTGCGCAAGTCACCAGCGTCGCAATGCCCAGTGCACCAGGCAGACGCGCCAGCGCAAGGTGCAAGGAGCGAAATAATTTTTCAATCAAGTTCGCCCGCTCAACCAAATATCCCATAAATACAAATAAAGGGATCGAAATCAACGCATCATTCGTCATGGTGGCATACGTGCGCTGGACCATGAGCGTCAATGTCTGATTCAACGCTTTGCCTGTCATCTCAGGCGCTTGAAGGATGTAAGCCAGAAACGTAAAAATCACGCCCATGCCCATCAGCGTAAAGGCCGTAGGAAAACCAAGCATGATGGCGACCACGATGAGCGCCAACATAATCAAGCCAATATGGCCCGTTGTAATCGCGGACCAAGGGGTTAAAAAGATCACCAGCATCACAACAATTGCGATGCAACTAAATCCAAACCATATCGCCTTTGGCAATTTCATTTTGTGTGCTCCTTGCCAACGACATATTTATCTAAGGACTGAATGTCTTCATCTTTCACCTGGACGAGTTCTTTTAGTTTTTCCACATCCACTTCTTGCACATCGGCCTCGCGTTCTGGCCAGGCGCCCTCTCGCAGGCACATGACACAGCGCGCGATTTCTGCAAAGCCTTGTAGCAGCAAGAAAAATCCTGCAATTGGAATAAACGCTTTAAAGGGGTAAACGGGTGGGCCATCTGCCATCAAAGAGGAATGCTCGTTGATCAAAACCGAATCGGCCGCGAACGTCCAGCCTGCCCACACCATGGCCGTCACACCAGGAATAAAAAATGCAACGTAAAGCACAAGGTCGATCCATGCCTGACCCCTAGGCGGCAAATATCCATACAGAATATCGCCGCGCACATGACCATTTTTAGCGAGGGTATAGGCACCCGCCATCATGAACATAATGCCGTAATACATTGACTGTAAATCGAACGCCCAAGAACTAGGCTGATTCAACACATAGCGGGCGACGACTTCCCACGAAACGTGCAGTGTTAACACCACAATTAACCATGCGAAGGTTTTACCTATAAAGGTAGACATCGCATCTATGCGCCAAAGCCATTTATTCATATCTTCATCCAGTCAGTGAACCTGACCTTGCATCCAATAAAAAGATGGCATCTAAACGAATAGATGCCATCTTGTGCGAGAGCTACCGAAAAAGTATTAGCCTTTCTTCGCTGCAAAAAAGTGGTTGTAAGCCATACGGAAGTTCACATTCGTATCGCCCGACCACTTACCGGCACGCTCAGCAAACGCCTTCTGCGAATCCAGCACTTTTTTGAACAAAGGATTTTCTGCGGATCGTTTCTCGATCATCTGATCCCAGATCTGAAGCTGTCTTTGCAAAATCGCGTCCGGTGTCTTGTAAAACTTCACACCTTTATCTTTCTGCAACACTTCGTAGTCTTTTGAGTAGCGATCGATCGCCTTCCAAGACATGTCTGCACTCGCCGCCTGAGAGGCCACGGCCAACACGCTCTTGAGGTGCTTAGGCAAGGCATCGTACTTCGCCTTGTTAAACAAAATCTCAAATTGCTCGGCGCTCTGGTGGAAACTCTGCAACATGCAGACCTTTGATACATCGGGGAAGCCGAGCAGCAAGTCTGAAGACGCATTGTTGAACTCGGCGCCATCGAGCAAGCCGCGATCCAAGGCAGGCACAATCTCGCCGCCTGGCAGTGCATTGACCGCCGCGCCCATGGCCGTGTACATATCAATAGCCAAACCAACCGTACGGAATTTGACACCCTTGACGTCTTCGATTTTTGAAATAGGCTTTTTGAACCAACCAAAAGGCTGAGTCGGCATCGGGCCATACATCAAAGACACGACGTTCACGTTCATCGCCTTTTGAATTTCTGTCAGCAATTCTTTGCCGCCACCGTACTCGTGCCATGACAACAACATATTGGCATCCATACCAAACGAAGGACCGGAACCCCACAGCGCGACTGCAGTATTTTTGCCATACCAGTAGGCCAGCACACCGTGGCCACCATCTAGAGTGCCCGCAGAGACGGCATCCAGCAAGTTGAACGCAGGCACCACAGCGCCAGCGGGAAGTACCTCAATTTTGAGTTGCCCCTCAGCCATATCATTTACTTTTTTTGCATAATCCAGCGCATATTCGTGAAAGATATCTTTCGCAGGCCATGTGCTTTGAAAACGGAACGTAATGGGCGCGGCTTGAGCCTTAACAATTGGAGCACCCAGTACTGCAGCGGAGCCTACTGCTGCAGTCGTGAAAAACTTTCTTCTGGAAGACAAAATAGACATTCTCAACTCCTTAAAGTCGAAATACGCTGCGCTTATCCCTGCTGACAATATGTTTAAAGTTTTAAATTCTTTTTTGTCAGTCTATTTATAAGTATTAGACGCCTAGCTGATGCCCCGCACAACCCATTACTTATCGGTATTAACCCGAACGGGTCTGCCGCTTTTGAAAAATCAACGATCCCGCTCAATCGCAAACGCACAAAAATCAATCAAGGCCCGCCTAGCCGGAGAGTCAGGCAAAACTTCAATGGCTTGACGGGCAAGTGCTGCTTCTGCCACCGCACACTGACTCACATGCTCGAGGGCACCGGTTTCCTGGATCGCGCGCGCAACAGCGTCAAAATCCGCCTCGCCTTTCTCAATCGCCTCTCGCACAAGCTGCTTTTGCTCTGGATTTCCAACCTCCAAAACCCGAATCAACGGCAAAGTCGGCTTGCCCTCGCGCAAGTCATCCCCGACATTTTTGCCCAAAGCACCCACTTCGCCGTTGTAATCCAGCACGTCATCGACCAGCTGAAAAGCAGTGCCAATATGCCGCCCATAGGCTGCCGCGGCCTCTTGCTGGGCAGCCGAGCCTCCCGCCAAGACCGCACCCGCCTCAGCTGCAGCCTCAAATAACTTGGCCGTCTTAAAGCGCACCACCTGCAAATACCGCGCCTCAGACACATCTGGATCATGGATATTGAGCAATTGGAGAACCTCGCCCTCAGCGATCACGGTGGTCGCCCCCGACATAATCTGCATAATCCGCATGCTGTCGACGTCCACCATCATCTCAAAAGCGCGAGAATAAAGGTAATCCCCGACCAAAACACTGGCGGCATTGCCAAACACAGCATTTGCGGTCCCCCGACCACGCCTGAGGTCAGATTCGTCGACCACATCGTCATGCAAGAGGGTCGCCGTATGGATAAATTCCACTGCAGCAGCCATCAGATGGTGATGCGTCCCCTTGTAACCAAGTGCCTGGGCAATCAGCAACAGCAGGACCGGGCGCATGCGTTTTCCCCCAGCGCCAATGATGTATTCGCCGATCGTCCTGATCAACACGACGTCGGAATTGAGCCTGGACCGGATCACGGTATCGACCGTTTCCATGTCCTGCGCCACTGGGGCTAAGAGGTTTGAGAGCTTATGCAAGTGACTTTCTTTTGACTTTCAAGTGGTTACACGCTATTATTTCTGGCTCGGCATCTTAGCCGGGATCCCATTTGCACTAAAACAAGAGGTTAACCCATGTACGCGGTCATAAAAACTGGAGGCAAGCAGTATCGCATTGCTTCTGGTGAAAAACTTAAAATAGAACAGATACCGGCAGACATTGGGCAAGAAATTACGCTAGACCAGGTGTTATCCGTAGGCGAAGGCGACCAATTGAAAATTGGCACCCCGCTTGTGGCAGGCGCAGTGGTTAAAGCAACGGTTCTTGCGCAAGGACGCCACGATAAAGTCAAGATCTTCAAGATGCGTCGTCGTAAGCATTATCAGAAGCGTCAAGGCCACCGTCAAAACTATACTGAGATTCTGATTGGCGACATCGCAGCTTAATAGCTTCGATTCACCCTCTCAACGTCACGGAAAGCACCAGGAGTAAAAAATGGCACAGAAAAAAGGCGGCGGCTCTACGCGCAACGGTCGCGACTCAGAATCGAAACGTCTAGGCGTTAAAGCCTACGGCGGCGAACTGATCCCGGCCGGTTCGATCATCGTGCGTCAGCGCGGTACAACGTTTCACCCTGGCACAAACGTGGGCATTGGTAAAGACCATACGCTCTACGCTTTGACACACGGTCACGTTAAGTTCTCAGTGCGCGGCAAGCTCAACAAGTCGACAGTTTCAATTATTTCGGCTGAGTAATTTGCCTGTTTTTCCAAAAAGCCCTGTCGCAAGCGGCAGGGCTTTTTATTTTCACGGTACCATTTACGTATGAAATTTGTCGACGAAGCCACCATCGAAGTCATTGCCGGAAAGGGCGGCAATGGCGCGCACAGTTTTCGCCGTGAAAAGTTCATTCCAAAGGGTGGACCAGACGGTGGTGACGGCGGTCGAGGCGGCAGCGTCTTTGCAGTCGCAGATCGCAACATCAATACGCTGATCGACTACCGCTACGCACGCAAACATCTTGCGAAAAACGGTGAGCATGGTCGCGGCTCAGACATGTACGGCGCTGCAGCGGCAAACATCATCCTGCGCGTGCCTGTCGGCACGATTATTTACGACGCCGAAACTGGCGAAGAGTTGTTCGACATGAACCGCCATGACCAACAGGTCATTTTGGTTGCGGGCGGCGAAGGCGGTTTGGGTAACGTCCATTTTAAATCCAGCGTCAACCGCGCGCCCAAACAATGGACGCCCGGCAAAGAAGGCGAGCAACGCAAGTTACGCATGGAGCTCAAGGTACTGGCTGACGTTGGTTTGCTAGGCATGCCAAACGCCGGTAAATCCACGCTAATCAGCCGCATTTCCAATGCGCGCCCAAAAATAGCCGATTATCCCTTTACAACACTCCACCCCAATTTGGGCGTGGTGCGTACTTCCGAGTCCCGCAGCTTTGTGGTCGCAGATATTCCAGGTCTGATTGAAGGCGCCTCCGAAGGTGCCGGCTTGGGACACTTGTTTTTACGTCACCTGACACGCACCCGTATTTTGTTGCATATTGTTGATGTGTCTTCACAAGATCCTGATGAGGATTCAGTCGCACGATCACTGGGCGAAGCACGCGCAATCGTCGAAGAGCTTCGCCTGTATGACGAAACGCTTTACAACAAGCCTCGCTGGCTCGTGCTCAACAAGCTTGATGTGGTACCCAATCCCGAAGAAGTGGAAAAACGCTTCTGCAAGGAATATGGCTGGACAGGTCCTGTTTATGCAATTTCCGCCCTTTCTGGTGACGGTACACAGCAATTAATCTGGGATCTTCAAAACGCGATTGATGCGTATCGCCAAATAGACAACATTGCCGA
>Ga0247843_1001828_pt1 | contig 41253 bp, 37 predicted proteins | sample LaCruzMarch2017__FD_192420 | JGI IMG/M metagenome (GOLD analysis project Ga0247843, IMG submission 192420) | Freshwater microbial communities from meromictic Lake La Cruz, Castile-La Mancha, Spain - LaCruzMarch2017_8m | ecosystem: Environmental > Aquatic > Freshwater > Lake | place: Spain...
ACGTCACAGCCTTCTCAAATCTATTTAAGCACTTAACAAAAGTATTTAAGCCACGTCATGCACTTAACGAAAACCTTTAAGAGTTCATTGGGTCTAATACTAATTACTTATTGTGCTGGCTTAAATAGCTGAAAGCCAAGTAAAGGATTATCCCGCCAAAATGAAAATTGAACAGAGGTGAACTAGTAGTAATAACAACAGCAACATGAATAATGAGTAGGTAGTTATAATGATAAGAAATATAATATGTATAATCATGGAGAGAGAAAGTGAAAAAAGTTTCACAGTCTGTCTATGTTCCTTTTCTATATTAGTTACTTTTTCTTACAAGTAAATGATGTAAATAATCCAGCAATGAATGATACCTCTTGTACTATTACTAATTCATCAATCGATTCAATCATTTGTTTGACATTTTGATTATAGACACATCCTTTCCCACCGAATGTTGCAGCAAGTGTTGCTGTACTATCTTGATACATTCCCAATAATGCATTTGAGGAGGAACGTGTATTTTCTATGAGTAATATATATCCATTTGGTTTTACAATACTTGTCATTTGTTGGATTGCTTGTAGCGCACCAAGTGTGCCCATGGTACACAATGAAAAAGTATCAATAATGACATCATATGTATTTGGAGTAAATGTTGTATTTAGTTCTGTGGTAACATCTGCCTTGATAAAGTTGACAATTGGAAATCTCTTCATTGGTTGTAGCTTCGTCTTCTCGTCACCATTGGCAGTAGTGGCTGTGTTGTCAGTGGCCTTGGCAGTAGATGATAGTAGTTTTCCCTCCCATTTTGCTTTAGCAACATTGATCATCCCCTCAGATATATCCACGAGTGTTAGTGATTCAATAACACTATCACCTACCAGTAAATTGTAATAATCAAGATTAATTCCTGTACCAGCACCAATTTCTAATACCTTTCCTTTGACAATAGCACTATTACTCAGTAGGGCTTTGCGTGCAGTATCTATGCCCAATGAGGATGCTACAGAGCCACCATCTAATTTGTTGTATGTTGTTGCATACAAGTCGTAGTCTCGTGAGGCATCGAGTGGGGTGAGTCCGTATGCTGCTGGACGTTGGGGAATGATGAAGGTCGAAGAGGATGCTGCTGATAGTAGTATGGGGAGTGTTGTAGTTAGTATCGACCGACGACGATGATGATAATGTGGAGGAGGAGAAGAGGACAGTGATGTTATCATTGTATCTTCTTGATCATGTTCGTCGTCCTTATTACGTCGTATGTGCCGTTCAGACAATATCAACCTCTTGGTTGTCGAAGGATGATGGTGTATTCTCTCGACCGCTAGTGGCAATGGCGAGGTAATCGATTGTTGGAACAGCATCTGAAAGCTCCCTCCGAAGTCCAAAACGAACGGGGGTGATTCTTTATGTGAGGAGCTCGGCCAGAGTTTGAAGTGAAAAAAATCTTCTTCCTGTGGTCATTTTAGTCGTTCGTACGCAATCGTACCTCGTCACAAATGGATTATCGATCATGTCACGCTAGAATATTATGCTTGTTCGCTGGATGTGGCGGCCATACTCCTCATTAATTTCAAAAGCGGAATCCAAACCACCATGATTGCGTTCTACTTGGCACTGAGCCTCATCTGTCTTTCCACGGCATCATCAACCGAGGATCATCATCCTCGCATTCTGCAACGTCCTCCCACGACGAGGAGACCTAAATTCAAGCCCACAACGAAGAGACCAGTCATCCCTGTGATCGCCACACCCGGTCCTACTTCACGTACACCCACCGCACCTCCAACGACACGTACGCCCACAGTCTCTCCGACATCCAAGCCAACGACATCTCCAACAACACGTACTCCCACTAGCTCGAAACCGACAACAAGTAAGCCAACCTCGAAGCCTACTGCATCACCCACAACACGAAAGCCAACGAGCGCTCCCACTGTTAGTATCACTGCACTCCGGAGAGAAATATCCAATCTAATACGTGCCTCGCCACGTCGTGACTTGATACCTAAATTCCTACGACTAGGCTTTCACGATTGCGTGGGAGGATGTAATGGATGTGTCGACATGAATAATCCTGACAATAAAGGATTACAAGAACCCATTGATGCCATCGCACCTCTTGTTGCCAAGTACAATACCAGCTATTCACGTGCCGACATTTGGGCATTGGCAACGTTGGTTAGTGCCGATGTATCAATTGCGAATTCTACCACGGATACTTATCCCTTTACTATGACACATATTGGTCGTGTCGACTGCGACAATGCCAATGATAGTGGAGTGGGTGGGCATGACATTGCATTACCGTCGAATGATTTCACCACACATGAGCTACTTACCTTCTTTAAGAATGAATTCAACTTTGATACCGATGAAACTGTGGCAATTATGGGTGCACATGCTGTGGCTGAGGCGAATCGTACTAACACAGGATTTGGTAATATTGACAGAGAAGATGGATGGGTATATAATCCTGTGAGTTGGCGATTGAACAATCGGTACTACGATATGCTCGTGGGTGAAACCACAACGTGGGAGATGGAGCATGTTACGAACACAAATGGTATACCATCAAGGCATCAATGGTTTCAACAGTTGCCTAGGAATCCACAACGACCAATTATGACCAATTCTGATATGGCACTTGCTCGTAATTTGACAGGGTACATGGGTGACGATGGAGATGTCAGCTGTGACTATGTAGCAGCCAGTAGCAGTGTAAGCACTGTTTTCAAAAGGAAACTTCGTTCGTTGCAAACAACAACTGTTGCTTGTCCCATTGCTTCGGAAACTATAGCAAAGATGCTTGAGTACAAAATGGACAATGAAGCATTCTTATTTGATTTTGAGATGGCGTTGGCAAAGATGCTCCTGAATGGATATGATGGTGGAAATACTCTTACGAAGATAGCATAGATTTTAGGTTATGGAACAATGAATACCAACCAGTTGTTTTGTTTCCTTGTTTTGAAAGATACATAAACATTAAATTAGAAACAACTGAAATTAGATTTGTGTTCTCATGCTTTTTTAGCATGCTGGACCTATGAGTATTGCAGGAATGTTAAGAGATTCTTGTCGTGGGTGACTATTCTTTGTTCTTAAGTCACATATAAAATAAGTAAAAGGTCCGAGGAATTGTTGGAGAACTGATTTCCCTGTCTTCCCCCCCTTTTTTCATTCCCCCCTCCCCCGTCCCCCATCCCCCTCTGCTTCCACCACCCCTAAGTAAACCCTAACATGACGAACGCCGCCCCCTCCCAACTACCGACGACAACATCATCAACAACCCCCCAAAGACGTGGACCACTATCTCACTTCGTGGATGCATTGCGTGATGATAATCATCAACTTTTGCTCGAGACTCTGCAACATGATGGATGTGGCATTGGCGGTGGGGTGAGCAGTAGCATCGAGGACGAGGTCACATCCTCCTCGGCGGCGGGTGCCGCAGTCGGCAATGCCAAAAAGATGGCGTCTAGCGTTAGTAGGCAGGTGTTGATATTCGGCTCGTGCGATCTGCGCCGGGTAATATTACGTCAGGTCGTGGATAATAACAATGGCAACCGCGGCAGCAAGAAGAAGGGCGGGACGGGGAAGAATGGCAATAGTAAGAAGAATGTTACGGTCCAAGTGGAGGAAGAGAATATTATCAAAATGTTTAATGAAGAAATTCGCAACTCGTCAAAGTCGTCATTAGGCAGCATAACACAAATTGTAGGGACACATGTATTATCATCACCCAAAATGGATGGATCTGTCATATCCCCGTACTCTCATCTCAACAACAACGTTACTCATATCGATTATGACAGTGCAATACTTAATTCTCTCACTACGCCATCTACCATCAATTCATCGCATGACAACAATAACAACAATAATGAAACAAAACCGTCGATGATTATTACATATATATTACGCGGGGGTGGATTTGATTTATCAAATTTAGCCAATGCTGCATTACATCGCCGACGTATGCTAAACCTTATCAACATTACTGCAGCAGCAGCAACAAACAAGCAAATGATATTAGTAGTATTCCGATTTCTATTAGTACCACGTATGACTGATATGGAATACTCATTTTTAAATGAATTAGGCGTGAAAGAATCATCTTCTACCAATGATGACACTATCTCTTCTGGTGGGAGGATGAATGCCACTGCCACTGCTGTTGCAACTACTACTGCTGTTACTACTACTTTTGAATCATTGCCCATTGATCTAATCCCATTAGACGATGATGTATTCAGTTTGGAACTGACTGGTGGATCATGCCATGGTTTGTATGATACCACTGCCACCGCTACTGCTACTACTGCCACTTCTTCAACATTGTTATCATCATCATCATCATCTACAACAAAGAGTGCTACCATCACCATGATGAACGAAGGTGATAGATCTGGTGGTGGTTCTACAATCTATGGGATGAATAATAATGGTAGTGGTACATCAGCATCATGTTTACGACATTCCATCATTGACGGATGTGAAACCAACGTTGCCGATATTGTCGCACGGAGCATAATCAAACTACAACTATTAAATTCGAATATCCCAATCCCACGAGTACAGGGATTGGGTCCGTTGGCTACTGCTGTTATTGATCGGATGATGACATTACGTACCGAGGAAGAATTAATGGGTAGGATGGAAGATGACGAGGATGAGGATGATGGACGACAGGCTAATAATGATGACGATGGGGTGAGGAAGGATGCTGCCAAAGTTGGAGGTGGGAATGTTCAATCGACGACCTCGATGTCGTCAGTGTCATTGCCCTCTATTCAAGCATTATTAGTCATAGATCGACGAATAGATCTTGTAACCCCCATGCTTACACCGCTAACATACGAAGGTCTTATTGATGATGTCCTACACATACAAGTGGGTGGGTGCGTCTCAGTCAAAAAGACAATCATTGAGCCGGATGACGACCATGATCAGCAGCATCAATGGCAGCAGAAACATCAAGAGGAGGTCAAAGAGGATACTACTGTCCTCCTTTCACTCAATGACTTGGATCCACTCTACACCGAGGTACGTGATAAGCATGTTGAAACCTTTGGCTCATTCCTTCAGAATCAAGCGAAGGCATTAAAGGAAAGTCATTCTCAGTTTACAAATCGTGAGACGGCCCAGTTAGATTTGACTGAGATACATCAATTCGTGAAACAAATACCAGTATTTACACGCAATTTGCGTTCATTGACGAATCATATACATATTGCCGAATTGGTTAAGTCAGCCGCGGAGGCTACAAGCTTTCGTCAACGTTGGCAGACCGAACGGAGTATGTTAGAGTCGGAGCCATGCTATGAGCATTTAGAAGATTTAATATCAACGGGTCTGGAACCACCCTACCGTTGGTTACGACTACTGTGCCTCCAAAGTCTAACAAGTAACGGCATTAAGGCGACACGATATGATGCATTACGGAGAGAGGTGATACAAACGTATGGTTATGAGTACCTGTTTGTATTGAATGATCTTGAGAAGGCTGGATTTTTACGTAAACGAGAGACCTTCTTCATTGACTCCATGGCGACCCCGTACTCCACATTACGGAAGGCGCTAAATTTGATTAATCCAGACATTGACCCATCCAATCCAGAGGATGTGGCGTATGTATCATCAGGCTACGCCCCCATGGCAGTACGGTGGGTCGAGGCAGCTATGAGAGGGTATTCCGGCCTCGATGAGGCTATGAAGGAACTGCCCGTCGGGGTAGGAAGTGTTGGTGGGGGCGGTGGGGGTCGGTTGGTAGATGTGGAGCAACGATGGCCACCGGAAACTTTACTTGAGGCCATGAAGCGGAAATGTGGTCTAAGTCTTGGAGCTTGGGCTGAACAGCATTCGATGGAGGGCAGCAAGCCTGTGTTACTGGTGTATTTTGTGGGGGGTATAACATTCATGGAGCTGGCTGCATTCCGTTTCCTTAGTAGACGACCCTCATTTCCTTACAATATTGTCTGTTGTACTACTGAGATTGTGAATGGTGGGACATTGCTTAAATCGTTGTCGTGCTAATAGAGGAGACAGAAGTGTCATTCTGTGCATGCAGCGATAAACAAACAAATTGCATCATTTTGCCTTTTGTAAAATTGGACTGTATATATTATGATATTAACAGGAGAATGACCTCTGGATTTGTTCAATTTCGTCAACACTTTAGTCCCACCAATTTGGGCAACCAATATTTTCTCTGCTGGTGCAATATCAAGCAGTGGTGATTTCGCGCTCCACAAAAAACTGTTTGAGAAGTTAGGTTATAACTGTGTTCCATGACCTCTTTATTGGAGATTCTGGAGGACCCAAATCAGAAGGCTTGGAATTGAAGAGAGAAAAGAATCATGTACCACTAGAGTGGAGGAGGATATGACATAATATTAAATTGATCGCATTATAAACGCCAGTTGCGGGTTGAGTCACTTATGCTGTCCCACAACGCACACAAAAACAAGCAGCGAAACATAACCCAACAACCCAACATCGACGCAACACAAAAGTTTTGCCATTGATGATGCATCATGATTTTGTTTCATGCGATTGGAGATTGGATATCATCATCATCCTTCTTCTTTTCGTGCACGATAGTAGACTGCTTGAAGTCACCTTCCTCCTCTTTTTTTTCTCCTTCCTCCGCAGTAGCAGTAGCAGTAATTGATGTTGTTGATCCATCGTCATCATCATCTAACAAATAACGTTTACGTAATCTAATTTGTTCACGCCATCGTCCGATTATACTTTTAGTTGTTGTTGTTGTCCTTTCTTTCTCCATCTCTTTGCTATCCTTTTCCATCGTCACTAGCATCATCTCATCAACAATACTACTACTGTTAGTAGTACTCCCAACAACATTGTCATTGTTTGGTACAGTAGTCGTCGCCACCGCAGCAATGACTGCCTCAGCGTAGTATGCTTCTTCATTCCCAGGTGACACAAGCGATGATGACACCATTGGCGATGATTGGACATTATCATTACTATCATTATTATTTCCTCCAAATCTAGTTATATTACCACCACCACCACCACCACCACCAGTGGTAGCACCAGGTCCACCAAGGAAGGCAGGACGTAATTTAGGCCGTGCCAACAATAATACACCCATGGTCATGGTTGGAAAAATTACTATCGCAAATAGTAATGGATTGGCCTTAAAATAGTTCATGCTTGATTGTAGTAATGATTGGTCCTCGTTGTTGTTGGAATTGTTGGGTAGGTGCATCATCATGTGTGGCGCCAATTTTAATCTGGTCTTCTTCGCCGCTGTAGGTGTTGCTGCTGTTGCTGCTGCTAATGGCTCGATGGCGGGGGAATAGTACGTGGGTTTTCGTGGTTGTTGCTTTTTTTTCATCCTCCCACCAACGCCGGTAGTGATGGTTCCTCCTCCTCCAATTCCTCCTTCCAACTTGTTGAACGCACAACATGATGTTGATGAATAGTATTGTGTCCATTGGGATAGTGGATGCTGTTGTTGATGACTACGGCGGCCAATAATGATAACACCACATCGATGTCGTTGGGGTACAACAAGGAGGTGAAGCATACTCTTTCCAGTGGCATCCAACATCCAATGTATCGATACTGGGCTGGGTGGAGCACTGTGGAGCACGATGGGGGTGAAACGGAGCCCCCATACGGAGGCGGGAAGAAGACTGCGACAGAAAAAGGTAAGTCAGTTTAGACGATGCTTGAGAGGCATCTGAGGAAAGCAGTGGGCGATGATCAAATGCCGTTTTCATTTGATGAGTTGTTGAATTGGGCTCGGTCGTTGGTGATGGTCATCGACCATCGCATTAAGACTCCTGAAACGATGGAAGTTCTCAAGTCTTGTCGGAAATGCAGCTTTTTGTCATCAAAAGAAATCAAACAGTTGAAAAGGAAACTGGAAATGCCCACAGAATCATCTGATGATGAAATTCCTCAAGGGAAGCGAAAGGAGAAGGAAGATGTCAGGAAGATGACAGGAAGAAGGAGGAAGCGAAAGAAGGAAGAAGGAGGAAGCGTTTTGCAGTGAAAGGAGGACGCGTTGCAGCGAAAGAATGGAGAAGGAGGAACATTCAATTCATTGGTTGCCAACGAACGGTATCTTAATTGAGGTTTGCAGGGCTGACGCGGTAAATGCACACCACCGGAATTCCAAAGGATGCAGCCAAGTAAAATATCAGAGACAAATGGAACATTTGATATGTGATAAGGCATCATGTTATCTTTACATGACACAGTCCTATCAATTTGCGGGCTCGATGCAGATCGCTGGATGAGCATGGTAGCCAGAGAGTGTAAACCAGTTGGGGCTGTCATCGTCCTCTGCAATTGCAAATAGGCTCTTGCCGGCAGCTTGCTCGCCGAGTATAAACCTTGGGCAGTTGTCAGGAAGAGGCTCGCGTTGTAACACGAGATCAACCTCCCCCGCGTTCTTGTCATAGAAGTGTGCGTTCACAAGATTGAAAGTCAACCGCCCGGCTTCGAGCTGCCGCCTGCCATGTGTGCGCAGGCCTACCTCGCGACATACTAGGTGTAGGATTAGCGCCCACACTGCGACGTCCCACACAAGACCAACGGCCACATCCGACGAGCGTTGGTGCAGCACCATATCAAGCGATTCAGCTCCTTGCAAACCGTCTGATTGGCGGCAGACAAAGGATATCGTGGAGGTGCAAGCTTCTTGCTTTGTGGGCTGGCCCGGCTTGTGCAGGATGCACGTCATGTTCCGTGAGCATTGGCCCTCAACAAGCCTCGCTATCACTTTCTCAAGCTGGTTGATAGGCTCCATGCCATCTTCCTGCGGGAAGCAAGTGAGCAGCCCATAGTTGTATCCCACGAACAATTCCGGATCATCACCCACGACATTGTCCCAGAAGCGATTCTTGTGCCGTCTCAGAAATTTTATGTTGTTCTCCCCTCTTAGGTACCATAACGCCTCCGATGCAACGTGTTTCAAATAGAGCAATCGCAGCGATGTGAGTGGAAGGAAATAGCCACGTCCTTGGTCGGCCCGTTTAGCCGCGAGATCTATGGTTATCGCGCGAGGAGGAACTTGCCTGTGAGGGCCCTTTGTCGCTGATGACCTTTCTCCCTTTGCCTTTATATCTCCTAAAATTTGCAAGTACTGAGAGTCAAAACATCGGTGCTCGTCTAGTGCTGGCCTAGTAATAGTAACAAATCTTCGAATCGCTGGTCCCCTGCATTGAGCTATAGCCAATCGACTCGCTGGTCCCCTGAAGATCGGGGAGAGAATCATCCTCTCATTCACTCGGTTAGGAATTGCTCGCAAATCAAAACGTAGTGCTGGCCTAGTAACAAATCTTTGAGCTTCAGCCAATCGAAGCATTGGTCCCGGAGAGAATCATCCTCAATTCGCTCGGCGCAAAAACAAAGCAGAAAAATCATTTTCGAATATCCCGCCAAGTGAAGCCACAAGATGAAGATGCACTAGATAAATAATGACGAATAATACGAGCGGCAATGAGTGGAGGACGACGAATCTCAAGCAGAGAACTACGAAGAAGAAATCATCATCACCTTGCAGTAGTGGTAAGACTGATGACACTGCTGCTACTGATGCCAAAATAGGTAAGGAGGCGAAGAAGAAAAATCAATTGGTTGGGATAATAGCAGCAGCAGCAATGACACTCACCATCATCGTGGCGTACATCGCGTATAGTAGTAGAACCAACCACCTTCCCCAAAAAGCATCGACGAAGAATCATACCGTCATTGGTCCAGCGACGACAAGGAGGAATGACCTAACTGATATAGCAATGCAAGCAATGACACCAAAAGATGCCTTCCTCGCATGGTTCGTTCGAAATGGTGGGGTATATCATCCAATTCACATCACGGGCAGCAGTAATAAAGAAACAGTGAATGTTACAATTGATGAATTTCCAACCTTTGGTGGATGGGGGTTGGCTGTGAATATACCATCATCTTCTGCTTTACTACCAGTGGAGGGGGGAGAATGTAATAGTAATAGTATGACAGCAGCAGATGAAGACGCCAAAGCAGAACAGTGCAAAATGATGGAGTCAAAAGAAGAAGAACAGCAGCAGCAGCAGCAGCAGCAATCCATACTAATTCGACATTTAGATCCATTATTCACTGTCCCATCATCACTAATAATCACAGTCCAATTAATAATCGAAACATATGGCAAAGAAGTTGATAGTATACATTATCTATCATCTTTTATACCCACTATGAATGCCATACTTGATCGGGCCTTTCCACACTATCAAGGTATGATGAGTCAAGGTGGTGGTAGAATGGGATTAGCAGAACAGGATATTATTATAGCGATATACCTAATGGTAGAAGATTGTCATCATCATCATCATCATATACATCGACACAATAGTAATACATATAAGATCGAGGATAGTTTTTGGGGCGAATATTTGAATATATTACCAAAATATATAATACCACGATTAGATACGTTTACTAAATCAGAGTATGAAGTATTGAATGATACATTACTTGAACGGACTGGTCGAGAATCAAAGCATATCCTGGAAAAGATATTTACAAATAACAATGAATATGATACAAGTAGCAGTAATGGAGGAGAAGTACCACCAATATTGCAAACTTTGGTACGTGATATGATCCACCGTAAACTCGGAATAACAACTACTAATACTGCTACAATCCCAGAAACATGTATTAGTTTTGATACATTCCATCGCTTTGTGGGGATTGTGTCTAGTCGTGCGATGGTATTGAAGGGCGTCAAGTAGTAAGTAGTGTAATATGCTCATTGACTGTGTGTGCATCAATTGCCCGATACCTTTTTTTAACTCATACTCAAATACGCGTGCATGTATATATATATCTGTCATTCTACTTATTGTGCAGTCTAACACCATTGGCAGAAATGATCAACTATTCTCCTAAAGTTATAGGACCCTCTCTCCCTTTTGACTTGTACCATACACTAAACGAAAATGATAATTCGATAACTGTACGTTCAGATCGTAATGTCTACCTACCTCAATCATCATTACAAGAAGTAGTAGGTGATGATGATTCAGTTATTACATTACAACTATTTGAGGATTATGGTCCTGTTGATAATTCACTATTCCTATCTGCACATGGATTCGTGCCATTCGAGAATCCGAACAATTGCGCCACCATTTCAGGATCTGCTTTCCTTCGTCGGAACACGGCACCTGGACGACGTGATGAAAATATCGATCTACTATACCGTGCATTGAAAGTGTTACATTTGATCCACCCAGAGATAACAAAGTTTGAAGTATTAGATGATGTATGTGTGAAGGCAAACTTAGATATAGTTGATGATGGGAATGATATTGGGCGTCGACCAGCCTCTGACTCCATAGCCATAACGTCTCTGATATTGGGTGAGAGTGGTGGTGGTAGTAATCCAGTTTGGGCACAAATAGAACACAGATATGGAGAAACGTTTACTTCATTGAGAGACAAATGCATGACGGCAATTGATTCTAATGATACAGAAAGGATGGAGGTCCGCTGTGCTCGATATCCTGACAATAAACGGATTGTGAAGGAGGCACTAAGGAAAGCTGCGATAAGGATGCGTATGAATTTCAACAGCAACGACGTTGGTATTGATAGCGAGGATAAGTTACTCTCGCAACTACAACATGCGGAAGTACATAACATGGATCGTTTGGCATTGGCCCTACGCTTTCGATTAGACGAAAGGAACGTACTTGACCGAATAATCAACTCGGCCTCCTACTATGACGGAATTGATAATTCTTCTCATCCGGATATCAGTGTCTTCGATGATCATCAGATCGACTCATTGTCAAACAATCAAGATATTCTTGAAATGAAATTGATCGAGTTCACCAATTATGTTTACACCTTAGGGTTGCCGGTACAGAAAATCGAGCCAAAACTTCTCACGAATGGTATGAGAATAGGTGCATTTGCTACCGAAGATTTGAGCATCAACGATGTTTATGTTTCACTACCAGTAAACGCCGTCATGGATGTTACTACTGCACTTGTCGCAGATGAAAAGAATGAAGCAACACCAGGGCTTATATCACTCATGAAGAAATTTGCACGTGTTAGTCAAGGCAATGGTGGCTTTGATGCACTATTGTTGTATTTACTTCATGAACGATACATCCAGAAGGAGCAAAGTCGTTGGTGGCCCTATCTAGCCTTACTCCCCTCTGTTGAGGAATTAAGTTTGTATCATCCATTATTCTTCAATGACGATGAGATTGATAGATATTTGTCAGGATCAGATGTTCGTGGTTATATACTAAAATATCAAAGACACGCATCAGAACGTTACAAGGCATTATCGTCTACTTTAGTTGTCCATCTAGTACTCGGGGATGTCATATTAGACAAATCGAAAGTACTTTGGGCAACTGCTATACTAGATTCTAGATCGATATGGTGGAATAATTTACGACACTTGGTACCGCTACTCGATTTGGTCAATGCCGACAATAATGGTGAGTCACATAAAACACGACTCGTTGATAGTAATGATGATGACAGTCATGATGTGACAGCAGTGACTATGTCAACCCGTCAAGTAATGAAGGGTGATCAGATATTTGAGAATTATGGACAACCGAACTATCTTTTATTTACATATCATGGCTTCATCCTTGACGAGAATACGAATGATTGTGCATTAATTGATAAACTTTCGATCAACAATAGTCACCACCATCGACATCAGAGGGCAGTATCACCCGCATTTTGCATCAGTGGTAACATCGAATCGATGTCTGAGCTAGCACAGTTCTTACGTACCAACTATGGCCTCGCACCATCATCAAAAAATGGTATTGATGACGTAAGTTCGCTCATAGCTCAAATTTTGGAAGAACGCATTGCAAGACTGACGGAGACACTACTTGTCAACGTGGACGAGTGGGAATTGTCAATTCCCCGAGTACGTTTCATGAGACAGATTGTGAACAATGATCTCATTCACTTTCGACAAGCTTTGGACGTGGTTACAACATATGAGGCAAAAGAATGATAGCTGACCGTACGTTATATGGAAAGAATAAAAAGTAATAGACATTGAGGCAGTCTCACAAACGCAATCTGCTTTAGAGAAAGTGGATTCCTTTTGTTCAACGATCTCGAAGAGGAGTTCTAAGAGATCGTAGCACACACACGCAATCTGCTTTAGAGACAGTGTACTAAGAGAAAATAATACTTTGTTTCTTTTATTACCACCTCGTCCGTTGACTCTCATTCGTATGATGTGCCCTTTTTAGGAGTTGAATAACAACAAACTATCTCCCTCACTACGAACAATCAAAAGCTAGATAATTTTACCGCATCAACCTGTACCACTCTTCTTTTACGAATTCCTCATGCTGGGATTCCTTTTCAAACTTCCAAGCCATTTCTTGCAGCGTATGTTCCTGACTTTTCATTTGGTCCTTGTGAATCAATAATCGATTGCGGGCAAAGTCTTCGAGTGATTGGTAATACGCAGCCATTCCTTGATGAAACTTTATCTTTCTATTCACCGGTCGCAGGAATCTGGTATGCTCTTCCTTTGGTGGCTCGGATGACTTCGCCTTTGTCTTGTCTAGCGATGGAAGATGGGATACCTTCACCTGATTGACCCAACGAGGGAGCAACAATGCAGACGACGTGGAGAAGAAGGATTGTTGGACGATCCTCGACATTTGTTGATGATTCGGAAGGGAATAAACAACGTTGAGAAAAAAAGTGGTTGACGAATAAAATCCATCATTCTTCTTCATTTTTATTCCCACAACCCCATAACGAAATGATGATCAACCTATTGCCGAAGTCCGACCCAGTTGACATTCTAAGGCACTGTCGAGTACAGCTTGAGGAGGTTGCTCGTCATGAGATTGTTACTTTGCCCACCAAGGACCACGATGAATTACGCCATCATCTTAATGAAACGATGTGCAAGGAGTGCGACGTGGAAGACAGTCTTCTATCGGAGCTTCGAGCAGCAGAATCGCGTGAGGTGGAGCTAAGTGCAAGATGCTTGATAGCAAAGGATGAGAACAAGCTGGAATACGCCAACAGCCTACGAGAGATTGTGGTCTTGCGTAATAAGATACGGGAACTCACCGGCCAGATAAATAGGATGGTGAATCAATCAGACTTCATGGTCGGTAATAGAAAAAGGGCCAAGATTATATTAGATCGGCTCGATGACATGTTACGCACCTTGATTGAAAATCCCACATGTCCCCAACAATCTCGATTCTTTGTACCATTGCCAATTGCGAGAGAACGAGCTTTGCAACAAAAGAAGTCCACGTCTATGGCATTAAGCGATGTGAAAGACAGGCTAAGACGTGAAAAACATTCACACACCGAGTGGGTTGCTGATACGAAGGCGGCGATGAAGAAGGCAAGGTCAGAATTGAATGCCATGGATAACGGGACGTACGCCCCGGCTTTGGCGTTTGAAGCACGAATGTTAGAAATGGAAACAACCCAAGCGAAGGAGTTGGATGGCAAACGAACGACGGTGAAAGAAGAGACAGAGCGCCTCCAAGAGCTCATCGCGAGAGATGTCATCGTTCACAATTCCAACGCCTCGACACTTGAGAGTGAGATAGATTTGTTACGGATTAAAATGAAGGATACGGTCTTGGAGCATGAACAATCAATGAAAGTGCTGGACTCGACATTGGACCGAATCAGGGATGAACGATTGGCAAATCAAAACATTTTGGAAAGTCTGGATATACGAATAATGGAGGAACGTGAGGAGGAGAAATTGCATCAAGACAAAGAGGAGAAACGTCTTCTAGAACTCAAAGATACTAAGGCAAAGGAGGAGAAGAAGTATTTTGCAGCACTTTGGATCCAGCTACGGTGGAAGTCATACCGTAAGCGCAAGGCGATGAAGGATGCCGCAAAAGGTAAGAAGGGAAAGAAGGGGTCAAAGAAATTATGACTCAAGCTTATGACTCAAGCTTTATTAGCGTGTAAATTCGGGCTTGAAATTGATATCATTTCATGCCTTGCCCTCCTTACAAAGGCTTAAATATTCTGATTTACTCCTCCTCCCTTCTTTCCTGGTTTGTTTTACTAGCATTTTCCATTCCTTTTTACTCTTCATTCATTTCTTCCAGCTTCCAAGTCCATATTTCTTAGGTTTACCCGACGTTGACTTTGACACCATCGACTTCTTGGGTGGTGACGAGGAATATGACGGAGGCAATGCCCCCGCCATTCTCGCCATCGGAGCAGGACGATGCGCCGATTTCTCATCACCGATCTCCCCCAAAATGCCAACTCGTCCATAATGATCAAAAGGGGCATAGCTTGCCCTCGATTCGCGTACATCCTCTCCCATTACACTACTCCCCCCTCCACCACCACCTCCTCCTCCTCCGGTAGTCGACGATGCAAGTCGGGAATCGAACGATGCGAGCAAAAGACCCGCCATGGACGTGCTACTGCCACTCGACGATGATTTGGGGATGCCAACGGAGCCGAGTTCGCGCGCCCCGCCCGCACCCTCGCCCAACCCCGCCAATGCCGCCGCCACCGTGGCCGCGCGCTTTCGCGCCCCGACGCCCGGCGGCGGCGCCCCGGCGGCCGCGAACGACGAGGGGTGGCACCAATCCCCGCCCCCCGGACATCCCACGGCGCCGTACGTCGGGGGCGAGCCGTGCGGCGGAGCGTACGATGCGAAGGAGGCGCGACGCTCGTGTCCGGATACGGCATCGCGGGGATGATGCTTGCCGGTGGTGGCATCGCGACAAGACGTTTGTTCGTATATGCCGAGTTCTTGATTTTCGATTCGATGTCGTGTATTGATGGAGGTCGCCAAGGCCAGCACTACTGTCGATGGTGCAGAAGTAGCCGTTGACGACGTTGTCGCGGATGGGGAGAATGACTCCGCCACGGAGACCAATATAATGAGAATGGACAATGACTTCATCATCATCATGGTCGTTGTGGATGTTGTCCGGTCGTTCACCCACACGCGGCTTCACCCTCTTGTCTACTGTCGTCTTACTTACGTACGTACTTTCGTAAAACGATTCGTACGTCATTGCCGCCCGCCTCCCTACCATATGAATATATTCTACTCCCTTTACTCATATCCTACTATCATGAAGCTTTCCGCTTTGGCCCTCTCGGCTGCCGTGGCCACCATCACCACCGCATCCACCATCGTCGTGGCAGCATTCACCTCGCCCTCTAATCTCGTTTTCGAAACGATGACAACATCTGCCACCTCTCTACTCCGACTCGAGCGGGCCGTCCGTGGCGAAGACGTACGCGAGAGTAAATGGCACGCCGCGCCACCGGCATCCTTCGATTGCCGCGGTCGCGTCGGATCCTCCCCCGGACGCTTCGAAACGCACGGCATTCCCACCGTATCTCGACGCGTCTCGCATCGCGATGTTGGTCCGCCATCGGCCTCCTTCGATGCGCGCGGACGCGCGGGCGCATCGCCCGGCGGCCTCGAGGCGCGCGGATCGTCGCGCTCCGCCGGACGATCGTGCGTCATCGGGTGATGCCGTGCGCGAAAACGCGTGGGCACGATTGGCGAAATCGGACGCGAAGGGGGGCAGTGATGATCGTATGATTGGCAATACCGGCAAGAGTGGGTCGTACATACCCGCGAGCGGATACCATGACCGACCCATCGTCGCGGATGAATTCGTACCACATTCATCATCATCCTCGTACGCGAGTAGTAGTAGTGGGGATGATATCGCTTCGGGAGTAGCTCTACGTACTCGTCGACGCCAGCGAAGAAGGCAGGATATGGACTCGGCGGATGGAAAAAGTAAAAGAATATATACTGATATTTTTTGGTGGGGAGAAGGAAGGGATTTTATATTGGCGCAAAAGAATTCCACCACCCGCCAAGCCAATTAGTTCAATTAAAGTCAAAATACCGTGCGGAGTGGATTCAAAAGAGAGGGGGGTTTGATACACTGTGAACTAAGTAAAAAAGTTAGAAAGAGGAGCATTCAGACTTAAGGAGGATATGATCCAGGTGTGGTTCCGACAATGAAACGAAATGATACGCTTCAAGTGTATTTGGTGTGTGTGGAAAGCTGTTTGGGGAATGGGGATTTCTGACATTAAAAAAAATACATTCTAATAGAACAATTATTGCTGTACCGGCACTAACTAGAGCATGGAAATCATAAACGGAAGTTAAGAGATATTCACCTACAGGTTGTTCACATCATTTCTCGGAGTAGTCTCGAATGATGACTCAAGCAGCTTCGTTGAACCGACTGCGCCACTACTACTACTACTACTACCCGCTTTCATCATCACCACATCCTCTCTCTCCTCACGTTGGATCTCCATTTCAAATTGTACCGTATTTCGAATATTCTGTATCTTATCAATAACTAAACCATGTTCCATATCAATCGTGTACCCGAATCCCGCAAAATTCAATAATAATCCAATGAAGAAGAATGCGCCCGCCGCTTGAACGCAGTAGGAGAATAATCGAAAGATGCTAAATGTCACGCGTGCTAATAGAGTTGATGATTCTTCGTCCCCGTTGATACTGCGTTCCGATACATCTTTATTGAATATTATTATTGGAACATTGTCATTCTCTTCCGTCGTTCGTATCGCATCTTCCTCCTTGTCTACGTCGTCATTACTCGACGACGATGCAATGACGACGACGATCCGTCGTCGCTTGGATCGTATCGTCGATGATTGCAGTAGCCGACGACCAGGAGTAGTTGTTGCTGACGTCGTGCGATGATCCACGACGATGCTGCGAAATGGCACGACCAATGCGTCACAGCAGCAGCGGCCGGATAATTTAACGACGGTGGCGGCCGATAGGACGAGGATGAAGTCGTTGCGCCGCATTTTCTTCATGGAGATCCGAGATTGCAAAAGATTGATTTTTGTGCTTCAACAACAACAAAAAACTACAAATCGATTTTACGTACATCTCATAAGTACGTAAATACCGCCAAAATTTACAAGACTGATCGGACAACATGCGGAAGGCCAAAGTTTGAGCCCCCACCTCGTGTATTTGCAATGCAAAATTGAAACATGACAACATGGCTACGTAACCGAACTTTGGGGACGAATTAGGAGATAGTTGTTTGATTCATCTCTTGTAAATAAGATACGCACCTAAGGGCAGAATGGTCACCCCCACCACGAGGAGCAGTAGCTCGGCGAGCGGTAGCAACAGTAATAATAGTGGCAATGCTCACGGTGATGAGGCCGTGAATACTGCCGCCATCGGTGGCGGTGGCGCCACTACGACTCCTACTACTACTACGGGTAGTGCACAGCAGCATCATCCTGCAGTGGCAGAGACGACGGGGGGTGATAACCACCCACCGCCATTGTCGAATGTAGCAGCAAAGGCAGCCGCGGCTGCTAAGGCATTGTGCACTCGTGCGCGGGAGAGACAGCAGCGCAAGAGGGAGGAAGAGGAGAAGGAGGATGTTGTGACCCAGCAGCCTCAGCAGCATCCACCACCACAGACAACTGCCTTGCAAGAACCTCAATCTCAGCAACAGCAACAGGCCAATCAAGGTAATCATCAGTACGAGGGGGTGACAACAACAACAAGAGCGGGGGAGGGGTTAGGAAGAGGATCGTTGGAAGAACAACGTACATTGTCTCATAATCCTCAACTTCCTCCCTTGCAGGTGGGACAGTTGGAGTGTGCACCCTTGGCTAGAGCGGGGCAGGGACCAGGAGGAAGAGAAGCAGCAGCAGCACAACAACAGCAACGTATCCAACTGCCAACTCCGACTTCCCAATCTCAAAATCCTAATCTTCCTCCCTTGCAGCAGCAGCAGCAGCAGCATGCCTATCATCCTCCTCCACCTCATCCTCCACCACCTGCTCCTTACGCCACATCAAGTTACAAAAATGCTACAGTCGCGAGTAATCAAGGATGGCCACCGCCCCAATATGATGGAGGTGCAGCAGTAGCAGCACCAGGAGTACCCTATAATCCTCATCCTCATCATCATCATCAACCGACTCTTCATCATCCTCCTCCGCCACCTCCACCACCAACGCATCATGGCAGTAATCAACAACAATATCCTCACCATACTCCCTATCCGCCCTACGGAGGAGGAGGAGGAGGTGGTGGTCAGCAACAACAACAGCAACATTTTCACTATGATCATCAATATGCTGCAGCAACCAACCGAGGACCACCACCAAGACACCACGGTCACTACCCACAACAACAACAACAACAACAACAAGGCACTGGTACTCTTCCTCCTCCACTACCACCGCATGCGGCATATCATCAATCATCAGGAGCGCCACACCAGAGCTACTATCATCATCCTCCTCCACCACCACCACCAAATTTACAATCTCAACAACAACAACAACATGTTTCACACTATGGACCTACTCCCGGAGGTGGTGGTCCACCTCCTCATACCTCCAAGACACCTCTTCCACCTCCTGGAGGTGTATCGATTCAATTTCATTGTAACAAGAGCAGCAATAATACTAATCATCATATGACAAGCAGTAATGGCAGTAGTAGTAGTAGTAGTAGTAGTAGAAGAAATGGTGATATTTCCTCCTCGCCAATGACATCAAACAACAACACTAATCATAGACGTGTTATTATTGGTCAAGGTGCACCCATACATGTCCCACGTGCTCCATCTACTACATTGCATGTCAAGGATATTATTGATGATGACGATGATGATGACTACCCAGGAAGAGGAAGTAATGTTGCTGGTAATATAAGTGTAAGTCGTGATTCTGTATTCCGTCGTCCACCACCACCACCACCAACAACAGCACCACTGAATTATAATGGAAATAACAATATCTCCTATCAGCATCATCATCATCATGGACGTGCAACACCACCAACAGCATCAAGGAAGGTAGTAATTGGCGACACAACAACAACAACAACAACAACAACTAATGATGTTGATGTACGACAGCAACACCACCATGAGCAACAACCCTACCATACTACTAATACTACTACTACTACTACTACTACTATTAGTGAAAGTAATGCACATGAGATATTACTCTCATTATCAACATCATTTGATCGTGCACTACCTGATGATGATACTGCTTCTGCCACAACTACGACTGCGACTAACTCTACACCAACAGCTGCAATGTTGACGAGGAGGACTAGACAACGAGAGGTAAGAGGATCCGAGAATAATAATAGTAGTAATAATGATGTACGACCCGCAAGTCCAGAGGGACCACCACGTATACAACATTATCACAAATTACTTCCAAGTGATACATTTGAGCCTTTGCCCAGTCCTGTTAAACCTGATCATTCTCTCCTCGAAGATGGTACCGCGACTACAATACATAGTAGTCATCATCATACTAATCATGGTCATGGTAGAACACCATCGTACACTACACTATTTAATACATCATTTAATAATTCCTTTGATATGAACCTTGAGGGATTATTAGGTACTGATGCTTCGTTTGGTTTTGGCCCGACTGGTTCATTATCATTTGGACTTGGGATTGATAATAATAATAATGCAAATAGTAGTAATAGTGGTGGTGGTGATTATGGTGATGCATTATTAACCACTGCCCCGCACTCGCTACCCCACGCGGCACAGCGATGGAAACAACAGGCACATCAACATGCATCACGAATGTCTCCCGTACGTATGATGGCAAGTGATGATGATGATGATGATGATGAACCAATAGTAACTAGTACTGCCACATCGTCGACTGTGCCTCTGCCGAAGTTAGTGAAACGCACATCGCCACGGCGTAGGAAAGAAGGAGAAGGAAGTGTTGGTGAGGTTGTTACTAATAATGGGATGTCAACGTCGACTGCGTGTAACATACAGGTCCTAACAGCATCCGATAATGTTAGTAGCACTAGTTCAATAATGATCGATGGTGTAGCTGGTGGAATAGTTGTCATGTCAGGCGAGACGTTGTCAAAGAAGCAGAAACGTCTCGTAGAAGATTATGGAAAAGGGATGGTGGAAACTACTACTACTACATCCGCAGAAAAGTATCATGATGATCGTAGTACACGATTAAATATAAAGAAGGTGGTCGACAAGACGGGTCTATTTGATGTCCTTCATAGACATTCGTCAATATTTGACAAATTTACATTCTTATTCCCTGGTGCTAGAGACATTCTCTTGAGTGGTAGGAGCTGTAGTACCAACAACAATGGTACACTCATATCTCATAGCACGAGAAAGGAAAAGTATGACCAATCAAACAATAATCCAATGGATAGAGAAGTGGCATTCCGACGCGTGAATGCTGCTCTTTGTGCTTTTGGAGGGGAGGCAATCCTCGCAAGTCGTCGGTGTGATCGATCGTCGAGTGACTACTTGATAATGTCATATGTTGTACAGTCAGAGAAACAGCGTCAATACAGAGAGGTTATGCTAGATCGATTCTATGAAAATGATGCTCGACTATCGTGGGAAAATGAGGAAGACCCACCAATTGATTGGTCAGTTTCTGATGATGAAAATGAAGAGAAGGATGAAAGCAGCGATGTCAATACCAAACCATTCCAACGTAATATTGGTGTCATGGTCTACCCCGCCGTGAATGCATTTACTGCCATTGAGCCGGGGATTATTACTCCGGCATTAAGCGATATGAATAATAGCTTGAATAGTAATAATAATGCATCGGTCGAGAAGAAGACTCCAGATAAGACAATGGAGGAGTCTAATACTACTTCTTCTTCTAACGACGGAACGACATCGTTATCATTGCCGGCTGAGGTATTTCCTCCGACTGTATCTCCTGACTCTGTTTCATCTGGTAAGACATTCTTTACATTTGATGGGAAAACCCCTCAACGGTCAGTAAATTATGCCGGCGGGGCATGGATTAGTAATCAACAATCTCCAACGAAGATAACACCAGGACAGGTAACACCAGGTGTGAAGCAGTCTGATCCTAATCAAAACACCGACCTACTATTCGTTGATGCACAGGAGTTACTGCCAGAGCAATATCGGTTGGTCAATGATAGTAAACGTAGTTCAAAACGTAAGTTTTCATCATTGTCGCACAACAACAACAACAGCGATGATATACGATTCCTCTATCCTGCACTGCCTTTACCCTACGGTCAACGGAAACGTATTAGTAATGCCATGTTTGCCATGTCCAAGACATTACCGGGACTAACTGATGAATGTGCCACAGTACTTGATGAGGCACGACGGAGGAATGTTTGGGATTATGCCGTCGCACAGCTAATGACACAGGTCGTGGTAGTTACACACTGTACAATCGAGGATTGTAGACTTGATGGGTTGAGCAATTATCTCCTAACTTTAGGAATTGCTTGTTAACTATATGAATTTTGAGGATTCATAGACGATGACGATAGTTCAAGGTTTTGTCGCTGTTGTTGAGATGAAGAAAAGCTAGAATTGTGCGGTTCTTTCCCGGAGCTTGTTAATAAATAGCAAGAATAATTGTCTAAATACATAGGTTCTTTATACATTAGCCATCAAGGCAGGAATCATATTTCTCTCGACTTGTCCAAACTATTGCAGTTCCATCGTAGCTTGCCGATAATACCAACGATGGTCGTGATATCATGGGACATGTTGCCACCGAACACGTTGGTCCGACATGACGATTTAACGTTGTTGCTGTACCACCATAATCATTTCGGCCCCTAACACTTTTCTCAATATTTTCGGGCACTGAATACACAGCAACTCCACCACATTCCGATCCTGATATTATGTACTTGTTATCCGAAGTAAATGCACACCCAATTTTATACTTATCGCTTGTATGATAGGAATGTAGCTTATGAACTCTCCTCTTCGTTTTACGATTGTTGTCTAACCTCATACCATCGTCGTTCGTTGAAGATGATCCAACCCGATTCCAGATACGGATAGTACCATCCAAACATGATGCTGCGACCAATGAACCAGAATCTCCGCTACTTTTGCGTGGTGTGTTGCTACTTATAGAAAATGATGTTATTGGAACACGATTACATTCTTCTTCACCAGACGTAATATCCTCAGTAATTAACCGTGCCATACGTAAATCATACGTCCTCATCCGTCCATCCACACTTGACGTTATTATCTGTGCCTCACTTCCTTGTCCAGTGTTCGGAGCAGGTGCTACACAAGTTACAGCATCTTTGGCATCGGTAAGTATCATTAACGGGTCATTCGATCGAGAACGGCTATCCCATAGACGGATTGTGCTATCGTATGATGCACTTGCATATATTTCCTCTCCTAACCCATAAGCAGCAGCATCATCATCAGCGTTACTATTTTCTCCACCAAGACAGGCAACATATTCTATCCGAGCAGTGTGTCCCCAGAATCGTCGTTTAGCCTGTGCAGTAACCAAGTCAGTCGATAGTAACGTTCGATCGCTTGCTGACAGCAGTACAGTTGATGCTCGGTCGGTCGTTAATGCATATATTGGATGGACATGACCATCGTTATAAGTTTGTATTGGCAATGCCGATGGTAACACTCTACTGCTCGCGAGCGGTGATTGCCCTCCGCCATTCAAATTTTGAGATGTGTTGTTCTTAACAAAGCTACTGTTATTATTTTTGTATACTGGATCGATACGTGTGGGATTCCAAAGCCGAACAGTCCGATCATTTGCTCCTGTTATACAATACTTGCCATCGGCTGTGTTTATCATTCGAGAAACATGGATTTTATGATAGAATAATAATATTATATTATATTCAGGTGATGGATGATCGTCAGAAATACATAATAACGATGGTGAGGACTATGGAACGAAGAATAACAATAGAGGTGGAGAACAAACAGCTGAAAAGAAGATACTAACCAGTAAAGCGGATGATATGTATCGGACCATGTCCATGTCCGCGCAATTCGGCCACTGGCAACGACGGACGCATCTCTATATCCATGAGGAGTTTTTGCGACCCAACGTCGTTTTAGACCGAAGTAAGAGTATCGGTGGACTCGCACGGCGGCCTACCTAGGCGATCATGGATTGGGTAATACTGGTTTGGTCGTCCACGTGCCGCGGTGGTGGTGAAATCGACTAAAACAGGTATAAAATTTTGGCGGGCCCACTGTAAAATAAATGAAACACTCATCCAACCTCTCATTTCGTTGCAATCGATGCCTTTAGTACAACTGATGGCTTTCATTGTACTGTCGCATCATTCCGCTCGTCATCTTCGTCGCCGTCTTTCGGTGGTGCGAGTAGTAACATGCGACGGATGATACGTCCATCGTCATCGATAAGTAACAACCACGATGCTACTATTCGTCGATTATTCTCAAATAACAATAGTAGTAGTGCACGGTACTTGGTAGTGGAATCGGATGGTGATTACAAATCAATGACTGTATCCGAGTTACGCAGTCGTGGCCTTACTGTGCCTTAATCTTACATATGATACCTTGTCTTTGAATTGCTGTGAAAAAATAGTCACGTATTGTGATCTTGAAAGAATTGATTAGTCTAAGAGAAGTAATAGATTATATATTTAGATCACCTCCATTGAATAATTCCGCTAATCCAAATCCTAATTGATTCAATATGTCATCCAACACATTGCCATTTACACCGGCTCGACCACCGGTGAGACCCGTAACAATGATATGTGCTCGCAGTATGCACCCATTATTTGGCAAGTTGATCGTAAATGTCACATGATCACAGCATCAAGCTTTGATAAGCTATGTTACGATATGAAGATGCAGCGTGATGACATGTCCGATGATCTTCGTGCTCATGGCTCCCGCGAACTTGTGAAGAATGATTTGGCCGCAAATAACCAGTACTACCCCGCTGGAGTACTACTACTAGAATTGAACAGGTGAAATTTGACTTTATATATTGAGTATAGATTGTGTCTAATGGTTTAAATTATTAGCACAGTAGTCAAATATCTTTATTATAACACACCGGACACCTAATCAACTAAACAGATAGTGTATCTGAGCTTACAGGCTTTGTCAAATTTCTTGAGGGGAGTAGTTTCATTCCATTCATCGTCACAATCAGCATGGCTCCGACATCACTTGCAATCGCAGCCCAAAGACTGACCCGACCGGCGAACGTAAACCCCATAATTGCTGCTTTAGTGACCAGGCTGAAAGAAATGTTTTCAAGGATTGTCCTCCTTACTCTCTTGCCCATACGTATGACGTAAAGTAATTTTCTCAGGTCTGAATCCAGTAATGTCAGATCGGCAGTCTGCATTGCAAGCGCTGCCCCCTCTCCCATTGCAACAGAAACATCTGCAAGTGCTAGAGCAGGTGCATCATTCACTCCGTCCCCGACCATCACCACCGACTTCTTTGCCATCCAACGTTTTCTATTGCGTTTGTTTTCCTCAGCCTTGTTACGTATTACAGCAAGCTTGTCCTCGGGAAGCAACTCACTTATGATGTCTGTTTCTTCTAGACCGATTTGAGCACCAATATTAAGTGCTGTTCCACGTTGATCGCCTGTAATCATAGTAATGTCAATGCCCATGCATTTTAGAGTCGTCACAACTTCCTTTGCTTCGTGTCGGATCTTATCCGCGACACAATATGAACCCACTATTCCTTCACCTTCAATACTGATAAATCCAACTGTTCCACCAGATTGAGACCAGTCATCAGTCGTGGCCTTCATACTTCTTGACAAATTATCATACAGATTAAGGCGATCGAACAACCGTTTGTTGCCGACGTGCACGTTCTTGCCTTCGACAACTGCCGTAATTCCTTCACCTGGCAAAAGAGTGTGATTTTGAACATGCAACTTGAGGGTACCAGCCTGTTCGTTCAATGCGCCCTTGACGATTGCGTCAGAAAGAGGATGTGAGGCCGGAGCTTCCATATTGGCGAGATATCCAAGGACTTCTTTCCGTGAACGGATTGCATCATCAACAAGCTTGAAATGAAGCAACGCAAATACGCCCTCCGACAGAGTACCTGTCTTGTCAAAGTATATACTCTTCACGCGGCCCATTCCTTCAAGGTGTTGACCACCTTTGCAAACAATACCTTTCTGTGTTACTGCCGCCAGTCCAGCCACATAGGTAACAGGTGTTGATATGATTAATGCACAAGGGCACGCGATCACGATTGTTACTAATCCATTATGAACCCATAGAATACCAACGTCTGTACCGAATGCCCATGGAATAGTGCACATGAAGAGCGCCAGCACAACGACAATTGGAGTATATACTTTGGCAAAAGAGTCAATCATCTATTATCACATATTGGTGAGACTGGTGATCAACAAAACTCATATGTAACATTGACAGAAAACAGGGTATACGACGTACCATTTCAGTTTCAGAACGATTCGATTGAGCTTCTTCAAGTAATCGAATCAGTTTCGCTACAGCAGAGTCGTTCGATGTAGCTGTTGTCCTGATTACAAGTTGTGTATTTCCATTGTTAATACTACCACCTATCACCGTCATACCTGCCGATTTTGTAATGGGTCGACTCTCACCAGTCAAGCTTGATTCATCAACAGTGGACATGCCTTCGATAACTTCACCATCGCATGGGATTTTGTCGCCAGTTCGTACAGATACAGTCGTACCAACAACCACACTTTTAACCGGAAGGACGACTATATCATGCGTAATTGGGTTGATAACATTCGCATACTCGGGTCGAGTGCTCACTATTTCAGAGAGAGCATCGCGAGCACGAGAGGTGGCACGTTGCTCCAGTACTTCACCAATGGAAAAGAGGAATACAACAGCAGCCGATTCAGGGTAGTCTTGAAGCGCCAATGCACCAGAAGCAGCAAGGAACATCATACAATTAACGTCAAAGTGACATCGACGCAATGTCTTAAATGCTTTCATTGCAATATGTGGCAGACCAAATGCAACAGAGAGCAGTGCAACATATTTGAGATATTCCCATGAACCACCAATGTATGACATCATACTTATCACCCAGAAGATGCCCGATAATATTACAGTGATACTTACAGTACTCGAATGATGATGCTTACTAGTTCCTTCGGTTGTATCATTCACCGTCAAGGCCCATAGTCCATCGTCCCCGCCATCCGATACAATTTTAACGTCATACATGTAATTGTTCAACACTTCAACAATGCCATGGGCTGTTAGGTAATATGGATTGTGTTCCATGCTTAAAATCATCTCTTCATCGTTTACGACAATATTCTTTACATGTTTCTCTGTCAATGGTATGTCAAGGCACGCTTGTATAACCTCAGATATTTTCCCGATGTCACCTTCGGTAGTGTTGTTATAGATATCAGTCATATCAAAGCTAGATATTACGAATACATCCATAGGAATCCCACCTAGCTGATCCAAATGCGTTGACGCGTTCACTTTCACCACCGCGCCAAAACCTTGCACATGCAATGCCTTCGCAATTGCGTCAGCAGAGAGTATGTCTACATTATGATCCACGTACACCATCTTTACTGTAGGATTAATCGATAATAACTCTATACCTGCTATTGGTCGTAGAATTGATTCAATCTGAGGAATTTCCGAGGCACAACAGATTTCCTTCACGTGGAATTGAGATCTTCCAACTCTTGTCGTCTTTGTAGATGTTGGCAAAGAATCAATGACAACATTCGTTGAAGTTAATGACTTATCCACACCACCTGCCCTGCACGATGCAGCATGCACACGATTGGATTCTACCTCAAACAATCCCGAAAGTACATCTAATAGACGGAAAGGTTCCTTGCACTCTTCAAAGAAATGCAAGTTTATTCGAGTTTTGTCATTGTCCCCCGCTGTGTTCGTCGTCCAACTTCGCGTGTGCGTAAGACGAAATCGTCCATGAATGTCGTATTGTCCACATGAAAAGCACGGATGTTCCATATGCAATACCCCCGTAGTTTCATTATGAATTAGATAATCAGTATGATCATCATGTGTCACGGGGTAGATTTGACGATTGGTGCAGAGACTACTACCCTTACAGCAGCAATTTGTTGTGCCATTTTTCCAATGCAGCCACTGTGACTGCGTCAATCCCCGCTCACGTAACTCGTTGTTCAAAACACCAGAATTACATTCCTTTGGCATATTGTCAGTGACTGGGAATATTACCCCATTCTTCTTCTTCTTCTTCTCCCCCATGTTGTCACCATCGTTGTTGAGAAGAGGTAATGTCAATTGCGAAAGAAAATTCCACCGGTGGCGGTGTAATTATTCTTATTGCTGACGCAACCACCATCATCAGCTTTGTTATTGGAATAATAATCAATGTCACAAATTGTAGGATCATGATAGTGTGCATGTATATGCGGTTCGTCTACTCCACATGGACACCCCTCATCTGGCTCATCATGCCGTCCTTCACCGTTGAAGCAGGGGGTTAGTATCCCATCAATCATCATTTCGTTTTTGGTGCCGTGTGTGGCGAAGCATAATTTACGTTGTTTCTCATTATCGTTGTTGTGTTTGTTAGTATTACCAATACGGAAGGTACGTGACTGTCCATTGATGTCGAAAATGTCAACTGTCGAATTATGTTGACGGATGATGGCAAGACAAGTCAGTGTTTTATTAATGGCGGTTGCTGTTGGTGCACATCCACTACTACTGCAACCACCACCACCACTGCAGCATGTTTTAGCATTGGGAGGCTTGTCACAAATAATTTGCGATGATAACCGTATTGTAACATTGCAGCATGGCGCCTCAGCTGCAATTTTGGTTGGAGTGCAGCACGCACTTTGTCCCGCTGTTGTCAAACTGCTAGTGCTGCAACAATCATTCGATGACGCTACAGGCGACGGAGCGCAGCATCCAACGCCGTCGCACGCCATGGTTGAGAATCTTGGACGAAAGAATGAGAGGGTAAGTGGGGGGGACTATCGCGGGCGCCCCGAAAAAGAAGAGGCCCTCTTCTCTTCAAAAATCCCCAGCACAATGACGCCATTCTTGTCATTTTTCATACACCATATGCCCCAAGCGCGAGGACGCCTGCATCATAATTTGTCATGTTTTACTAGTTCATTGATCGGAAACAATGATGAATAGAACGAGCGGCAACAGGTCGGGACACGACGACATCAATGATAACATGTCAGAGGATGAATTCTCAGTTGAGTCCATTAATTATGACAATGAAGACGACGACGACGACGACGGCGATGACGAATTTGACGAAGAAGTGTTGGAGGAGGAAAGGATGACGACCAATAATGTGGCAAGTGCTGCACATAGAGATACATCCAATGATATGTCGTCTATGTCGAAACAAGCAACAAGTATTAACAAACAATACGATCTGAATCATTACTATGGAATACTTCAGGATGAAATTATTGATCATGACTTCAATCCATTGAGCGCACTAGAAAAGAAATCTCAACGAAGGAATAGCAACATAATCGGTAGTACGAACACACGTCATTTGGATACTACATATCTTGCGGCAGATAAACAATCAATTTCATGTAGTAAAGAGAGTGGTCACATTTATTCAAACAATGAATCCATGTCATTTGAGGAGAGTGCATGTAGTAAAACATCCACCAACGATGATGATTTTTCAATGAGTATCTGTGAGGAAGAATCAACAAAAGCATCTAATAGAAGACACAATTCGTCAGAGGATATAAAACAGCTCACTCAACATCAAATGAACATGCCAAGGCTGAATAATAATCGTGAGGGTTTATTTGGTATCAGTAAGCCATCGATATTTAGTACTAAACAAAACACAACCGTTTTAGATTCACTAACAAAAGGATCCAAAGCAAGGACTACCTCTGCATATCAACCACCACTCATATTGAATTCTAAAGATAATATTGATATGGTTTCATACACCAAAAGTGTACATTCGAGGAAGTCTATGTCATCAAACAGTGTGGCATCATCCACAGCCAAGAGAGCACGGCAGCTCCTTCTTGATTTGGAGTCTGGACATGAACAATCAAGTTTGAGGACTCAACGAGCAAGGAGTAAGAATGGGATATGTGCTTTGATATGGGTATTCATAATAGTTGTTCTATGCATCCTTGCTGTGTTATTTCAGTATCAGGAGAATGCTACAAGTGATGATGATAGTGATGATGATAATAATCAGTCCACGCAAGCGCCTGAAAACGAGTCTAACATGAGGTTAGGAGGAAATAATGGAGACCAAAGTCAACCAAGAGCAAATGTTCCAGATATGCTTTACTATGCCGATTGGCTGACATCTACATGTATCGAAGAAGTTTCGAGTACAAAGCAGCAGTGGGATGTTGGCTTTGTTACCGAAGATGAATGTTGTGTAGCTCAATTTGGATGGAATGTGAACAGTATATGCAGCTCAACTCCTGCTCCGACTATATCCACTGCCCATCCTACCAATGCAGTAGTAGGTACCTTTTATTCCGACTTTGTGATTGGAAAATGTATTGTAGGTGATGCAGCAGAAATGGATGGGAAGTATCAGAAGAGTTTTGCAACAGAAGAGGAGTGTTGTCTGTTCAATTTCAGCTGGGATGTTAATGGCAGGTGCTACACTCCCGACCCAACTGAATATGAATCCGCGGCTGAGAGCAAGAGAATTAGTGAGAATCCAAGCCAGAATCCAAGCCAGAAACCAAGTCAGAATCCGAGCACGAACCCAAGCCGTAATCCGAGCGTGAATCCGACACAGACACCAACTTTTTCCCATTATCCAACACAGTACGTCTGGCCAAGCTCTTCTCCAACAACTTCATCTTCCCCTACCTACGAACCCTCACCCAATCCAACGGCATCTCCTATCAAGCGGCCGACGAAATTTCCCACGTTTAGACCAAGTTCATCTCCCACGACAATCCCTAGCAATACTCCCACTTCTACGCCGACAAAGCGTCCCACATTGCCTCCTACATCCTCGCCAACGAAAAGTCCCACTGATGTTCCATCAGTTGAAGTCTCGGACTCGCCTGTGACAAATCGACCTGTAACCAGACGTCCGACTACAAGTGAACCTACAATTATGCCGACCGTCACCAAACGAAGTCAACATCCAACAATGAAGGACACCATGGTTTGCCCAGAAATATACGAGTTGATGGCTCAAATCAATTCGATTGCTACTTTGTTCTTTTCCGTTGTACCGTCAAATTCGACTTCTGGTCTTCTTTGTGGTCGACTTGAAGTGGAGGGTGCTGACTGGTTAGGCTTAGCCGTAACCGAAGAGCATGGTAGGATGTCTGGAAGTCAGGCCATCATTGGTAGTTCGACGAAAGAAACAGTCCTGAAATATGATTTATTCCAGAATCAGGCTGTTATTATGTCAGATGTTAATCAAACCTTACGAAAGTCATCTATTTATGAAAAGGATGGTAAAACTGTTATGAAGTTTACAAAGTTGCTGCGTGAAGATGGAGAAATCACCATTTCGGAAGATTCAGTAACAAATTTTCTCTACGCTAATGCAACCACATTTAAGGGTCTCATCAGAAATTTTGCTCACTATGATAGGCATGTGTCATTCAAGATTGATTTGAGCCCAACCTTTCCTTCGTATGCCCCAACTATCAGTAAGTATGCATACAAGTATGCTGTAATATTTATATCTATTGTTCACCTGTTTCCTAACCATTTGTTACAATCTCAAAGGTACCCTTGAACCAACAATGAATCCATCGAACAATCCAACATCAGCACCAACTCCGCTTCCTTCACAACGCCCAAGTGCAAGCCCGACAACGATGTTTCCCACAACACCACCGAGCAAAACACCAACAACGAAGAGACCAACTAGACTACCGACGACGAGGAGACCAACGTCAATGCCAACACAAAGACCAATCGCGATTACGCGTAAGCCGAGCTCTTCTCCTACGAAGTACCCAACAACAAATAAACCAAGTCTGCAGCCTACCAATATGCTCACTCATCGACCAACGTCCAGTCCTACATCACAACTTGATGTGCTTCGGACTCATCTGGTATCCATCTCTCCAGAAAGTAGTGATAGTCTCGATGATGAAAAATCTTACCAATATCGTGCAATGGAGTGGTTATTAGCCAATCCAGGATACAATTCTTTCTCCGACGAACGCAAGGTTCAACGCTGGGTAATAGCCATAATTTATCGCTCCCTCAATGGCGATGAATGGATGATAAAGGATGGTTGGACTCAACAACTTGGCGTTCCAACAGATGAGTGCACTTGGCATGGTGTCGTCTGCGATTCAACAAGCGTACTAAATTCTATTACTCTTAGCGAGAACAGCTTACGGGGTGAAATTCCACATGAAATAGGTCTCTTGGCAAACGCTAAGAGCTTGGTCTTCCACACCAATTCGATTTGGAGTTTTCCACCTTCAGTCTTTGCCATATCATCGTTGCAAGTGCTGGATTTGGATCATAATTTTATTCAAGAAATACCTTCGGAATTGATTCCGCCAAGTGGCAGTAATTTGACAGAACTTTACCTCAGTAACAATCAAATTACGTTTATACCAGATGAACTATTCCAATTGCAAAGTGTGACACATCTATGGTTGGCAAATAATCAAATTTCATCATCGCTACCCTCTGGTCTTGGCCTGATGGAGAAACTGGTGGACCTGGATCTTGAGCACAACTTCTTTACTGGATCAATCCCTGCCGATATATACAGTCTCGTGAATCTTCAATCACTTTACCTTTTTGACAACATGTTAACTGGAACACTCTCGCAGTCAATATCGCAAATGAAGAGTCTGAAAATATTGGATCTCCACACAAATTATATCTCAGGTGTGGTACCAAGTCAGATAGGCTTGCTTGATCAGCTTACTGAATTATATCTTGGAGACAATTATTTTGTTGGTGAATTGCCATGGGCACAGCTTTCATCGCTCGGTCTGAGTCTCCAGGAATTGGATGTGTCTCAGAATTATTTGAATTCCACAATAGGAGCAGAGATTGGTATGTTGTCCAATTTGAAAATGCTTCGACTTGATAGCAATTATAGACTAGATGTTGACGGAGTACTCGTCAGTTCAGGTATATGGGGACAAATTCCACAGTCGATTGGCAATTTAAAAGAGCTTGAGGAACTACGATTAGATAACAACTATCTTGGGTCAAGCATTCCAAGTTCTATTGGTAATATGAATAAGTTAGTATCCCTTCGACTGGAGAGTAATAATCTGCAGTCAAATATTCCAAGTTCGTTTGGAAATCTCACGAGGTAAGTATGATGAATATGTGTTTTTATACTCGTTTTACTTTACCGTGGCTCACTCTGATTTACCGTCGTTACAAATGATAAACACATGAAGTCTTCAATATTTGCACCTTTGGTCGAACTACCTCACGTCGACCATAACTGATGAATTTGGAAAGTTAACGCAGCTACGGGAGCTATTTCTGGATGACAATGAATTAACTGGTACTATTCCACCAGAACTTGGACTGCTAGCTAATGCCACGTATATAGCACTCGCGCAAAATCATTTATCGGGCGTTATACCTACCACATTCGGAAAGATGACTAGTCTCGAGCGATTGGATCTGCAGTTCAATAATCTTGTGGGAGAAGTACCAGCACAATTGAGTAGTACACCACTAGCAAAAATAAAATTGGAAGGCAACTCCTTTAATGGTGATATCCCTGTTGGAGTGTGTCAGAGCGTACAATTTCTCTCAGGTAATTGCGCAGTCAATGCTCCAACTAGACGTCCATCAAGCTTGGTGGTCGCTCGGACTACTCCTCTACCACCTATAGAATGGAGCTGTAATTGCTGCACAGCATGCTATTCTGGCTGACATATCCAATAATGACTCAATAATGATCTCGATTTGAAACGCCTAAGAAAGTGAAAGAAGTGTATCTAAGCATAAACGAGTGTTCATTGCACGATATGGCAAGTGGTGTCTTGAAAAATTGAACAAATATTGGGGCAGTCAGGGTGTCCTATAATGAAGAAAGACCTTTGGTCAACGTACTCTCTGCAGTAAATACCAATAACCATTTATCTAAAAGTACTTTAATTCGATACTTGTGATCATTTTTCCTGTTTACTTATCATAGCTCCCAGGGGGGTGACCGCATCAAGCGGATTTCTTTTTCTCCAGTAGAGAAGAGGCATGCTCTATAACAAGTCCATGTGTCAACAAAATTCTCCTCAATACTACATACATTCTCGGCGGCGGCATGCTTTCACGTGTCCCTACAGCTACATGTAAGGGCGTCCAGTTACAACAATCGACGTGATTTAGCTTTCCTCGAGGAGACACAGTGGGGTGATAAAACACTGACATATGAAGCTTTCAACTGTGCCACAAGGTGAAAGTGTGTTGGATACTAAAACCATTAACTGAATGTCATGAAACTTTAACAAACTTTTGATCAAGATTTACTATAATACATTAGTACTGGTAATTACATATTATCTTTCGGAAGCTATGTCCATGCATTAATTAGGTGACAAATACCACCTTATCTGTTCTTACATGAGTTTTACATGTCTTAATTGATCCGAAGAGTGCGTTTGATCACACCACAAAAGAACTTCCACATCAGGGATATGAATGCAAATTATTGAAGATGAATTATTCTTTACAGACAATCTGTTGCAACAGGACCTTGTCCAACAGCGTTCCCGACCATGTCACTGGCATGAATGACATTCTTTAACAATAACAAATTTTTGATCAAGATTGACCTAAATCAGAATACTGGTAATTACATATTATCTTTCGGAAGCTATGCCCATACCTTCTCCCAAAAATGATCATATGATCCACATATACATACTATTTAGGCGACAATACTTGCCTGTTTTTTTATGTTCATATGTAGAACGTCTCTAGGAAGACTTACATAGATATGCTATTCTCTTGTAAATCAACTTACTTTCATTAAAACGTGTCTAGAAGCATAAATACCATACCCACAAATCCAAATGTTTGAAATACATCGAAACCACATTGGCAGGAGATTGAGCTTGCCCCACCAATCCAATAGCTCAGCATATGTGTCCAATTGAGCCCATTCCGCCTTGCAAAGTCAATCTTCCAACATCCAAGTCCAAATAGTACCAAACTTGTCATTGCTGCAATGACATACACCATACACCACCAACCCTGGGCAGCCAAGCAACTGAATGTGCCGTTCCTGGCTGCGCAGCGGCAACAAGTAGCAGAACATCCAGGATCCACCAGAGCATGAATAAGGTCAGGTAGTTGTCAAGGGTCATTGGCGCGGAGACGTCTTGGAGAGTATCCCACTGATTTTGGAGCGAGGCGGGGATGAGCACTAGTCCTGTGATACTTGGGGAAATGTCAATGAGTGTGACAAAGATGTGTACAACGTTCTCTACGGGATGGTGTACAACATTGGCGGGGGGTTCCCCCTCTAACAGTTCCATGAAGTTTTTGATGAGTTTGGCTCCGTCAAGGCTCATCAATGGATTGAACCGACGGATTGCAATCGTTGGGACCATTGCTATACTCCCATGCAAGTCAACGACAGTGTTTAACCCTGCAGTATTCCTGGTATAGCATATGAAGGGTCCACAGCCTCAAGCATATCCATGCTCTGCAATCTCGTAACTTAAGTGTTGGGCGGTATCGTAGTCAATAATTCTGCTGTTTATTACTCGACCACAGACACGCATGGAAAATTCACAATGTTCACCATCCCCTATGGCTAAAATTCGAATTCGTGTCCAGACGACTGATGCGCAAGCGCTTTAACAGCGGATACGCCGACAATTAGGGTAAAGCTAAGCCAGAATCCAACAGATTTGACGTAATCGGCAGCCGTTGATGATGCGTTGAATCCATTGTTGTGTTCAGAGGTGATAATTGTGGATAAAGAACTTTTGTGTGAGCCCGCCAAATTTTCGGTTTGTCGATTGGTTGCGCCAAAAAATGACCTCGCGCCAATCGTCGAGGGAACCCTCGGCTTCGTCTCGGCGGCGGCAGGCTATTATGAATCGCCCGGCCGCGTCCCGTTCTGTTGTCGTAGATGACCTATCCGCATTCGACCTTCTCGATGCGATGGAAAATTCGATCGGAAGCTGTTGTCCTCTCGTTAGTCTCTTTTATCATTCAAGTCAACGTGGGGGCGCCGTCGACGGTGAAAATGACAGCTATGAAACTAATGAGAATAGCGCGACAATTAATCAGAGGCGGGATGCAATATGCGGTGTAATGCATAGTTTCGATAGGGCCTCCGCACGTAGGCTTTTCGGTGGGATGATTGCTGCGTTATCAAGGGTGGTGAAAGAGGAGAGCTACCTCCCGCCTCATTACGACTCCGACGTAGAAGGTAACGATGTGGGGATGGGTCGAGAATCCAACTTCGATTTGAAAGCTGAAGCGAAAGTACACTCTATCCGTTTTCTTGGGTGCTGTGCTGACCTCGTTGGAGCCTACCTAAAGGGGATACTCTCGAGAGATGCTGAGAAGTTGTCCGCCTCTGGCGAATATGAGAACAAGTTTGGCAAGAGGATCGATGTCATCAACGAGGCCTACGAAGCGGCTGGCACGCTCCACGATCTCCTCTTTCCTCTTCAGGGATTACTTCTGTCTACGCGCTCGTCAAGGTTCGCATCGTCCCGGTCACAGTCGTCGATATTTACTATGTGCGAAACATGGTGGCATGGTAGCTTCGTTCATCGTGAACGCATGGTGACCCAACTCGTGCCTTTACTTCTCATACGGTGTCTTTCAGACGATGCCAAGCGCGATGATGTGATACGACTGTGCTCGGTCCGACGCGCTATTGACCTACTTGACTTCGACGACGCCAGCATTGCATCGCTTAAGAGGCACTTGTTAAGAACAGTTGGCAGTCCATTGTTTTTGAAGTATAAAGAGGGACGGCAATTTATAATGCATCTATTCCTAGTAGATGCAAGTTTTGTTTGCGATGTGCATGGTGCTGTGAAGGTGCAAATACCCGGTTCAAAAAAGAAAGTGTTGGAGACGTACGCTGAGATTTATTACTGTGCGTGGAGGGAGTCAACGGAGATGACAACAAAATCTTGGTATGAGTACAATGATGATGATGATGATGATGATGAGATTTGCGAACGAAGACGGATGAGTAAGATCCAGTCATCAATCGAAAAGAATGCACTGCAGGGCCTCATGTACTCCGCCATGCACGCCGCATCACCGTCAACGTCGCGATCGGCGCGGATTTTACTTGACAAATTTTACCTGAATAAAAAGTCTCCAGATGTCGAGTCGATGCTTCATCGTACATACGGTCCGTTACTATGGAGGGGAATTACAAGCGCATCGTCGATTGTTCGCGTACGATCAGCGTCGTTTCTAGCAGACACGTTTCCACTACGCGACCCGAATGCGGAGAACGGGACGAAGGCGGTGGTGAAGAGCAGCGTGTGTGCGTTAGTGGGACTTATGGAGGACTTGGTTCCCTCAGTCCGAGTCGCGGGGAGTGTGGCGACAGCGCGAGTGCTGAGCCATTTCTGGGCGATGATACCGATAGAGGATATTCGGATGTTATTGAATCAAATCATTGCTGTACATGCCTCCGATGTTTCCACGATCGCCGTCAGAGCCGCTGCTGTCGATGCTGTCTCAATCCTGCTCGAGGAGGACAGGGCACACGCTGTACTACGCCCACTTCTACCGTCAATTGGGAATCTAATCCACGACAGCTCCGATAAGGTCCGACTTTCGGTGATTAAAATGCTCCTCCATGTCAAGAGGATAAGAGAGTTGAAGTATTACCACGTGGTACCGGCGAGTCATCTAATCACGCGATTGGCGGAAGAGGGATGCGATCATAATGATCCCAGTGGTCTGGTGGCACAGTCCTTATCGGAGCTACTTAGCAACTCCTTTTTCCCTTCCAGGAAAAGCGGTGTGACCATGACGGACATTGTCAATCGCACAATGCGGCTCTTTACAGATAACCCGATGGCAGCTATTGTTTTTTATCGCAACGCTCATTTGCAGCTGTCGGTCAATTCAATCTCGAAGCTCATCACTGCCCTCGCCAAGTGCCTGTGTTTCCTTGTAATCGAAGAGAAGAGGATGAACGGCGAAGATGTGAGCAGCCTACTTTTTTCGATTCCTGAAGCTGGATCGATTCAATTCAAGGGAGGAAGGATCGATACTTTCACAATGGCCAACATCGCTGAGGGCAGGTCTATTCTTTGGGAATCAATAGAGGCCAAGCTTGAAGTCTCCAAGAAAGAGGCCCTTGCTGAAGTATTTTCAGGTGCCGTTCTCTTACAGGTGTACCGCCATTTTGAGTCAAAATTTGCTTGGGTCCACACAAGTGACGTTGATTTTACTGCATGCTCCCGTGCCTGCACCGCAATACTCCGTTGTGCCGGGAAGTTGGAGGGAAGACAGTGCGAGGAGTTACGCTCTCACATTGTCAACGAATTGCACAAAACAAGAGACTTGCCAAGGAAGCAGCGTATCACGATCAATCGGATCCCAAGCATAGCAATCTTGTGTCAATGGGGTATGACGGATGACGTTGTAAGTTGCCTTGCATCATCTATACGGCTGTATTTCGAAGGTGAAAATCTTTTGGATAGTTTCATGCAACAAAATCCCCATTGTAACGGTACCCAGAAATTAATGCCTCTGGATATTGATGTGTGCATAGGAATACTAGGGCATATATTGAAAGGATCTCACTCCGCTTCAGCTTATTTGCGCAATTCCATTTTGGAGTCTGAAATTGCATTTGACACAATTATGTCCGCCCTGCTTTCCGCAAACAGTGCGGTAGAGCGGATGATGAATGGACTGATTTCTCTAGATGGAGAGCGGCACATAGGCACATGCATCGAGTGTTACGGAAGGCTAATGATTCACAAGAGCGCAACGACAGACAATATTCCCGTTCAGTTGAATCCCGCGCTTAGGTCTTTGTTGATATGGGCTACAGACACCGCCTTTCCATCTCTGGTAGAGCCATTAGGCCAAGATTACACACTAGATCTCAATCTATCAAGGATAGCAAGCAGGGATTCTATGAACACAGCATATCTTGGAGATTTGTCTTTCATGGACGAAATAAAATTCAACAAAAAAGTTGAAAAAAACTTCAGCTCCACTGAAGCGGCCATCATCATTTGTAGTGCCAGCTCTGTCATCCGTACCTCAGCAGAATGGCTGTCAATTAGACTTGTCGCAGATTCCTTTGTCACGGAGCAAATGTCTAAGCTGTGCAGACTCCTAGCATGTGCAGATCCGCCTGTAAGAAAGGCACTGTCCGGTGTGTTGTTTCATGCTGCAATCATATGCCTAAAAATTGGAGATGAAGCTTTGTTTGTAAGAGTTCTACTCAGTATGAAGAATTTAGATCACATTTTGACGGAAGAAGAGATCGCAGCTTACACTATATCAATTGTTTCAGCAGAAGGCTGTGATATGACTGCAATCTTTTTTGCAATCCAGACCATTGTCTGCCAGGCAAATAATGATCCATCAATGGCAATTACGCCATTTATTGACAAAATTGGTAAGTTCATGTGGAATATTCTTCTGCATGGTATGAAGCGCAGCAGTTTGATCCTTGCCCAATGCCTTGTCAATGAACCTAAGGCTTGGGCAGTAAGTGATTTGTTAGTGAAAGAATTGGATGACAATTCTCACAATAGCCATGCATTGGACAAAGTACTGCTAAGATGGGCATCAGAAAATCAATCAGATGTTGTGGGGTCAACCAGGTAAATTAAGTGCGTGGTTTCAAAGATTCCTAAAATATTATTGCAGTCTAGATCATCAGTAATCTGTTCATAGGCCAGTGGAAAATAATAATTTTCCCACAGAGGAAGACTATTTCAACATGTTGTAGATGATAATTAGATTGTTGGTCACCCTAAGTATTCCACAAGGCTACAAGAGATCAGACAATGTGCCCTATCCAAGCAGCAGCAGAACTTGTGTGATGAATTAGAAGCTACCCAAATACGAACGATGACACTCCCATCTCAGCACTCAGCAGTGTTGATAGGATCAAGAATCGCACACGTCACAGGGGCGAAACAAGTAGCGTATTCAAGGCAGATGCAGTAGGGACTCATTCACTACAATCAGCAGCAGCCATGGCCATGTTTCTAGGAGGATTACCAGTGTATCTAATAATGCTTATGGGCCGTTGGTCTAGCAATCCATTCTTACGTTATATCCGCAAGCAAGTGGAACAGTTCAGTCACAATGTCTCATCCAAGATGATTGAGAACGTGTTCCACCGATACATCCCGACACTGTCAACGATGACTATCAGAGATCCAAGGCAGCGCAACATTCCAAACAATGATTCCAAGACGCAAAGAAATGTTGGTGGTGATGTGACTTGTCAAGCTAGGCTTCCTGCCTTTTCTCTATTCATCTAACAATCGTCTACTTCAGACAAACGTTTGCTGATGAGGGATAATGTAGTGAGTAGTGAAGATGCTAAGAAGAACAAAAATGGTAGAAGCATCTTATTTTTTGCCGACAGGGGCAGAGCGAGGGGGTTGAATCGTTATTAGACTATGATTCAAACCCAACCTCTGTCTGATAACTAACTTGTCTTACTTGTTATATGTTATACTATTTATTACTCAACAGATGCACGATGAGCTCAAGCCTCTGGGTCCAATGTACCATTGGAAAGACAAAAGACAAAAGTGCCGAACATTTATTTATTGACCGGGCTAATTGAAGAAAGAGGGTAGAACGTGATGCCTTCCTAAAAAAAGAAAGCAACAACAAAGAAAGAATAGAGAAGATTCTGGAAATTCCAAAGAATTGTTTTGTAAAGGGGATATTATGATACTTGTCATCTTAAATCTCAGCACTGAAAAAGACAGTGATAATTTGGGCAAGAAGGGAGGGGGGAAGAGGTCTATGGAGCTACCCCATTTGAGTTGGCGGTGAGAGAGAAGATCAAGCTCTACCCCGTCAATGGTAGGGAGGAAAGGATTCGAAAGGAGGAGATTTGGTCAGTTGTGGAAGTTTTAGTTTGACTTTGATTAGGGGATGGGGAGGGGATTAAGGTTAGACTTTACAAGAATTCCACTACCATGCCAATCAACATGTTCTATTTTGCTTGATCCTGTGGGCTGCGGGCGGAGATCAAGTGAACCATGAGGTGAGTCCTACAGACTCCAGCACATGATGGTACAATTCTGCACCTCTGGTAGTTCATATCTGTCAAACCAATACTTTTCATAAGTTTAGAGAAAATAGGTAAAATCTACTCATCTAGAGTTTTCCGCTTTCAATATATCACACCCGAACAATCCTCATTCCAAATCTCTCACCTTTTTGTAGTATCTAATTTCTCACACCTGGGGGTGATT
>Ga0247843_1001829_pt1 | contig 41220 bp, 41 predicted proteins | sample LaCruzMarch2017__FD_192420 | JGI IMG/M metagenome (GOLD analysis project Ga0247843, IMG submission 192420) | Freshwater microbial communities from meromictic Lake La Cruz, Castile-La Mancha, Spain - LaCruzMarch2017_8m | ecosystem: Environmental > Aquatic > Freshwater > Lake | place: Spain...
CTGCAGTACGCGATTTATTCGGTCATCAGCCCTGAAGGCTGTGCTTCGATTTTGTGGAAAACCTCGGACCGCGCCTCAGACGCGGCAGATGCCTTGGGCATCACCGCCCACCGTTTGAAGGCCCTGGGCTTGATCGACAAAATCGTCAACGAGCCTGTGGGCGGAGCACACCGAGACACCAAGCAAATGGCCGCACAACTCAAGCGCGGTTTGAACGACGCTTGGCGGCAAGTGAGTGACTTGAAAGACAAAGAGTTGCTTGAGCGCCGGTATGAGCGGCTGCAAAGCTATGGCCGATTCATCGACACCAAAGACGACAGCCGTTGATGCCATGAGACAGGTCGCGCTGCCGGCGGACCTGTGCCTCGACCATTTCCAACCCCAGCAGCCCTTTGCGGTTGCGTTGAGCGGCGGCGCAGATTCCACCGCGTTGCTCTTGGCCTGCGCCCAACAATGGCCAGGGCAGGTCAGAGCCGTGCATATTCACCATGGTTTGCAATCCGCAGCCGACAGCTTTGCCCGCCATTGCGAACAACTCTGTGCTGGGCTGGAGGTGCCCTTGGTGGTGCATGCTGTCAACGCCAAACACGCGGCAGGCGAGAGCCCTGAAGACGCCGCCCGACAAGCCCGCTACGCGGCATTGGCTCAGGTACTGCAAAGCCATTGGGGCGGCCTTGTGCAAGACCTGGCGCTGGCGCAACATGCCGATGACCAAGTGGAAACAGTGTTGCTGGCCTTGTCCCGCGGGGCAGGCTTGCCGGGTATGTCTGCCATGCCTGAGCGATTGGCGCGCCATGGCTTGGTGATCCACCGACCTTGGCTACAGGTGCCGGGCAGCGCATTGCGGGCATGGTTGACCCAGATGCAAGTGCCATGGGTCGAAGACCCCAGCAATGCGGACACCCATTTCACCCGCAACAAAATCCGTCATCAACTCTTGCCAGTGCTGCAACAGGCCTTTCCTGCGTTTCGACAAACCTTTGCCCGCAGCGCCCGCCACGCAGCCCAAGCCCAGACATTGCTGCGAGAACTGGCCGAGCAAGACCTGCAGCAAGCCGGCCATCCACCTGTGATTGCCCAGTTGCAGTCACTCTCGCAAGCCAGACAGGCCAATCTGCTGCGCCACTGGTTGACCCAGCGCGGTGTGCAGGTCAGCACCCGGCAATTGGATGCTTTGCAGTTGCAAATCCAAGCCTGTACCACCCGCGGCCATCAGATAGATATCAAAGTGGGGGAGGGCTTTGTGCGGCGCAGCGGTGCAGTGCTCGATTGGTACAATTTATAGCTTTTCCAGACGCATACCTCTACAAGATGGCTCTCATCGTTCACAAATACGGCGGCACCTCCATGGGCTCGACCGAGCGCATCCAAAATGTGGCGAAACGGGTGGCCAAATGGGCCCGGGCCGGGCACCAGATGGTCGTGGTTCCCTCCGCCATGAGCGGTGAAACCAACCGTTTGCTGGGTTTGGCCAAAGAACTCGACGGCAATGCCCACACCGACGCCCATCTGCGCGAACTCGACGCCTTGGCCGCCACCGGCGAACAAGCGTCATCCGCCTTGCTCGCCATCGCCATGCAAGCCGAAGGTATTCCAGCGGTCAGTTACTCGGGTTGGCAAGTGCCGATTCACACCAACAGCGCGTTCACCAAGGCCCGGATTGAATCGATCGACGACAAGCGCGTGCTTGCGGATTTGAGCGCGGGCAAAGTGGTGATCATCACTGGCTTTCAGGGCGTGGACCCACAAGGCCATGTGACCACCTTGGGCCGTGGTGGCTCAGACACCTCCGCCGTGGCTGTGGCCGCGGCCATGAAAGCGGCCGAATGCTTGATTTACACCGATGTCGACGGCGTCTACACCACCGACCCCCGCGTCGTGCCTGAGGCCAAACGGCTGCGCACCGTCAGTTTTGAAGAAATGCTGGAAATGGCGTCGCTGGGCAGCAAGGTGTTGCAAATCCGCTCGGTGGAATTTGCCGGCAAATACAAAGTGCCCCTGCGCGTGCTGTCGAGCTTCACGCCCTGGGACATCGACATCAACCAGGAAGCCAAGTCTGGCACCTTGATCACCTTTGAGGAAGACGAACAAATGGAACAAGCCATCGTGTCTGGCATTGCCTTTACCCGCGACGAAGCCAAAATTTCCGTGATCGGTGTGCCCGACAAACCCGGCATCGCCTACCAAATCTTGGGCGCAGTGGCCGAGGCCAATATCGAAGTCGACATGATCATCCAAAACATCAGCAAGGGTGGCATGACCGACTTCAGCTTTACGGTCAACCGCAATGACCATGCCCGCGCCATGGAACTGCTCAAAGCCAAGGTATTGCCAGACCTGGGTGCGCCCGAGGTGTTGGGCGACAACAAGATTTGCAAGGTGTCGATTGTGGGTATTGGCATGCGCAGCCATGTCGGCGTGGCCAGCAAGATGTTTGCTTGCTTGAGCGGAGAAGGCATCAATATCCAGATGATTTCCACCAGCGAAATCAAAACCTCGGTGGTGATTGACGAGAAGTATTTGGAACTGGCGGTGCGCGCCCTGCACAAAGCCTTTGACTTAGAGCAGAATCAGGCATAATTTACATAGCTGGAAACGTGACCGAGTGGCCGAAGGTGCTCCCCTGCTAAGGGAGTATGGGGTGTTGAGCCTCATCAAGGGTTCGAATCCCTTCGTTTCCGCCAGTACAAAGACCTCAAGCCTGCTGAGCGGGCTTTGAGGCAGCCTCAGGACCGCACCACGCGGCGCTCTTTGCGGCAAAAAATGGCAAGGTAGTCTTTTGTTGGCTTGTCGCTTATGACACGGTTGGTCTTGCCACCAATGAAGGCCACATTTGTCGCATACGCTCTTGTGCATGAATATCAGCTTCGACACTGGGCTGCCCCATTAAGGTGTCGCGCAGCATAGAAAGAGTGGGATCAATCTCTCTTTTGCGACGTTCCGCAGCCAGTGTTCGAAAGATGGCCCAGCGGCTGCCCATCTCGCCAAAGTGCAGAACAAAGCGTTGGGTCAAGGGCGACAAATTCACAGGTTCACCAAACTTCAGTGATTCCTGAAATTTAGAATTTACAGTTAACCTGCGAAGTTGTTGCTATTTAAGACAATGGAAAGCGGTGGGTTTTGTCTGCATTTTTCAGGGGATGAGCCACTGCCATGTATCGGCGCTCAGGCGCGCTCGGCGATGTGCGCCATGGCCCAATTCCAACCAGTCCATCTGGAGGACCTGGGCGTTCAACAAGGCAAAGTGATGGTCACCACTCAGATTTTGCGCGGTACTGAATCCTGTAGGGCACTCGGTGCCTGGGGCCTCAGTAGCCAAGTAGTCGGCAGCAGATGTCGACTGCTGGACCCGCTGCCAAAGGGCTTGAAGTTCAAGACCGTCGGTGGCAACAGAGATTTCAACTTTTACGCGCAGTTGCCAATTAAGTCGACCACTCCAAAAGGCAATTACCGCCTTGGGCTCTTTTGCAAGTTCGCTGACTTTCGCGCTGCGTGCGTCCGTATAAAAGCAAAGTGTCTGTTGGTTGGTGTCCACCTTTCGAAGCACTACTGTGCGGGCATTGGGCGAGCCATCGCAAGCCACTGTGGCCAGTACAGGAGTTCGCCAGGCGTGGTGACGGTCTACGCTGGCGCGCCCAAGCTCTTTCCAGATTTGCTGGCGAATATCCTGCGATGTGTCTAAGCCGTGCTTCATGGAACTGAAAATTGTCAGTCAACGCACCAAGGGCCTAACAGTGGTGAACCCACCGTCCGCCGCAATAACCTGTTGGTCAAACGGTCTCACCACGCTGGCATTTGTCGGGCGGCCAGCAAGTCAGATGCTGTTGCAAAGCTGCGCGATGCCCGAGTCCACCACTGGCTAAAGGAGTCGCAGCGCCGGTCAACCGCTGGGAAAAGCTCAACCGCCGCTTCGCAAACTGCCAAGCTTGCTAACCACGGTGCAAGGTGCGGCTCGTCCACGCTGCGCACACGGGTAGCACCATGCAGTGCTGCACCAATTACGGTCGCATCACCTTGCCAACGCAACGCAGTAAGTTGAGCCATTCGGCTGGCAACAAAACGCCAGCGTCGCTCGCTCCAAGGCCAGGCGCGGTGAAAGTCGTTGACAAAGACACCCACCACCACCGTGTTTGCAGGCAAGGTAGTGGGCAGATCGCCCAAGTTCCAGGGGTGAACCAGCCACACCTCGCGGCCTGCCACAGCCGCCGAGTCAGGCTGTGACCAGCCGAGGTCTGATGGCGGTTCTCGAATGTCTGCAGGCATAAGCGCTGAGTAGCTGGTCTGCGGCAACAGGCCCTCGCGCAACGATTCAAAAATTTCTTCACCTCGAAACGCCCAGACATGTCGAAAGTATTCGCGCCAACCCAACTCGAACACGAACTTGTGTTGCATATCTAATGGGTGCTTGGCGGTCACACCATCCAGAACCTCGGGCAGGCTGATCAATCCATGGGTGATGTAGGGCGACAAGCCAGTGACCGCACCCTCAAGGGCGTTACGGCTGCGCGCACAGTCGCTAGGTCTCAGGTCACTGACTCGGGCCAATGCAGCTTGGCGCGTGGGCGGAAAGGTGTCTAGCATTGTCATTGGGCTACACCGACTACACCACTGCGAATTGCATCGGCACGAAGCGTCACAGCTTGCTTTTGGCTGTCAGTCATGCGCACCACGTTCTTGACCTGCAAAGCCATGCGGGGGTTTTTGGCCAGCAGTGTTTCGTGCCGCATCAAAAAATCCCAGTACAGCGTGGTGTAAGGACAGGCGCGTTCACCCTCTCGCAGCGCTGGGTCGTAGCGGCACCCTTTGCAAGGCCCACCCATGCGTTGGATGTACTTGCCCGTCGCAACATAGGGCTTGCTTGCCATGAGGCCGCCGTCGCCGTATTGGCTCATTCCCAAGGTGTTGGGCAATTCCACCCATTCGACTGCGTCCACATAAACCGACAGGTACCAGGCGTGAACCTGCTGAGGCCGAACACCCAGGAGCAGTGCATACAGGCCTGTGACCATCAGGCGCTGTATGTGGTGCGCGTAGCCGTGTTCAAGAGTCTGCGTGATCGCATCGCGCAAGCAGGCCATGTCTGTCTGACCGGTCCAAAACCAAGCGGGCAATTCTTCTTGGGCATTTAAAGCATTGCGCTCAACGTAACTGGGCATTTGCATCCAGTAAATACCGCGCACGTATTCACGCCATCCCAAGATCTGGCGGATAAACCCCTCAGCGCTTTGAAGCGGCGCATGACCAGCCCGGTAGGCAACCTCTACCGCATGAACGACCTCGCGCGCACTGAGCAGTTTGAGGTTCATGGCTGAGGACAAATGCGAGTGGTAAAGCCAAGGCTCGCCCGGCCACAAGGCATCTTCATAGCGACCAAAAAGTGGCAGACGTTCCTCAACAAAGCGCTTTAAGGCTTGCAAGGCTTGGCTGCGGGTAACCGGCCAGGCAAAACTATCGAGCGTGCCGGGGTGGTCGGCAAAGCGGGTGTTCACCAGTGCAATGACCTCTTGCGTAAGGGCGTCTGGCTCGAAGGTTGCGCGGGCCGGGACTTGGCCGGGACCTTCAGGACCAAAGGCTTCGCGGTTGTCAGCGTCAAAATTCCACTGGCCACCCGTGGGCTTACCGTCGTCCATCAGGATGTCGAAGCGTTGCCGCAGCTCGCGGTAAAAGTACTCCAGCCGCAGCGACTTGCGCCCACTGGCATGCGCTGCGAACTCACTCACTGTCGTAAAGAAGTGCCGGTCTTCGCAAACCTCCAACTGTAGACCTGCTGCCTCGACCGCAGCCTTGAGTTGCTGGAACACACGCCAATCGCCCGGCGCAGTCATCACCACGCGCTGAGGCTTTAGCCTGACTAAGTCAGCCTGCAGCTTGGCTCCAAGACTTTGCAGATTGGCGGCAGCGCCGGTATCGTCGAGCCGGTGGTAGTGAAGCGGTCGGCCCGCGTCGCGCAGTGCTTGTGCGAAGTGACGCATGGCGCTTAAAAACAAGGTGATGCGCTGCTTGCTTGACCAAACGTGTGTGGACTCTTCGTGAGCTTCAGCCATCCACACAGCGTCTTGTGCGGGATCAAATCCGTCAAAGGCTGCAGCGTCTAAGTCGAGTTGATCGCCCAGCACCAAAATCAGATGTCTTACATGGTGCATAGTGGCCTTCAATGGTCAAGCTTGGAATGGGCAGTGTGCGTGAATGTGGCGATGTAGTTCACCTTTGTGTCCTTGCACCATGAAGCTTTGTGCAATACAGGCAAGTAGCGCATGCCGCGCAGGTTGTTCATGTGTAATTTTGAGGGAGCCAAAGCAGACCGCAACTCTTCGGGACGCACAAACATTGACCACTGGTGGGTTCCGCGCGGCAGAACTCGCAGCAGGTATTCAGCTCCAACGATGGCCACTGCAAAGCTCTTGAAAGTACGATCGATGGTGGAGACAAAGAGCATGCCGCCTGGGGCGAGACGGTCAGCGGCGGCGGTCAAAAATGCGGGTACGTCACTGACGTGTTCGACCACCTCAAGCGCGAGCACCACGTCAAAACGCTCGTTTGGGGAAAGTACTTCGGCGAGTTCGCCGAGCCGATAGTCAACTGTGACGTTCTGCGCTTGAGCGTGCAGGCGAGCAGCAGCAACGTTACCTGGTGAAGCATCCACGCCAACGACATCAGCTCCGAAGCGAGCCAGCGCTTCAGACATCAAGCCGCCGCCGCATCCCACATCCAAAATTCTCAGCCCATTTAGCGCATTGGATCTGTCTTGATTCAAATGCGAGGCAATTTGTTCGACTACGAAGTCAAGCCTTAGGGCGTTAACAACGTGCAGGGGCCGCATGGGTCCACGGCTGTCCCACCAAGTAGCACTCAGGCGGTTAAAGCGTTCGATTTCTGCTGCGATGGCTGTCATGTTTGCATCACTCAAATATGGCGGATCAAGGTCACCGCAGCATTTGAGCCTGCGCCTACCATGGCGCACCAAGCGCGCAGCACCCAGCCTGACTGACTGAAGCCCTTGGAAGCAGCCGCCGCGTCATCGCGGTGAGCTACCTCGTCAGCTTGGCAATCGAGCAGGGTTTGACGCAGGTGGTTTTGCTCGGTGACCAGGTGAACCCCGCTTGCGCAAAAGCCTTGTGCGTTGTCCGCGCCCGATAGCTGCACTGCGGCCGACTCAGCCACGATTAGCCTTTTTTAGCCCATGCACTGCACCAGCCTTTGCCTGCAACTTGCTTGCCAGCAAACAATGGGCAACCACCCCAGGCGTCACTCGCTTTACCTTGATACAAAGCACAGTTGGTACAAACTTGACCAGCAGCGTACTTGGGGTATTTTTTGGTATCGGTTTTAGTGGCATCTGCCACGTAACCCAATGCCACAGACTGTGGATCTTTTTCGTCTGCCTTTGCTTGGGCCTGGGCAGAGGTGGCCAAAACTGAACCGCTGGCGGCCAGAGTCATGATGAAGGTGCGTCGAGTGGTGTTCATGAAAAATCCGATTGAATGCAAGCCTGAAAAATTCAACGAACACCAAGGGCTTGGGATCTTGGCGCTTGAAGACGACAACAAGCGGGGAGGCGATTTGTCAGAGGTTATGCCGAAACAAAAATCGTCGTTTCCAGCTTGTCTAACGACTCTGGTGGTGATGCGAGTTGGTCGTGAAACGATATTGTAGCGTTTAAAAGAAAAAAATCAACTCAATAGACCAAAAAAGGTGTAATAATCGAACTCAAATTTAACTCACGCGAAAAAGATGCCGCTTTCAAACAACTCAGGTACACCACAAGCACATCAGCAAAACAAAGCCCAGCCCACTTTTAGAGCTGGTGCTGTAGCAAGGATTGCGGGTATGCCCGTTGCCACGTTGCGCATTTGGGAGCAGCGCTACCAGGCTGTACGGCCCAACACTGCAGCATCAGGTCACCGGTTGTATTCGCCAGCAGATGTGGAGAGAGCTACCCTGCTGCGTCGGCTGACCGCGCAGGGGCATGCCATTGGATTGCTTGCTTCGCTAGAGACAGAACAAATGCGCGAAATGATGCGTGCCCCTGAGGTAACTCAAGCTCATTGGGTTGAATCTGATTTGCAAAGTTCCATAAAAATGGTGGTGGTCGGGCATTCCTTGGCAAGCCGAGTACAGCGCTTGTTTTACCTACAGCCCTTCGGGCTAAAGGTACAACTGGTTGGGGTATTTGACAGCTTGGATGCATCAGCAAAAGCTGCAGGGCAGTCAGATCAACCCTCTGCCGACATACTCATCTTGCAAGCTGGAAGCCTTCAAACTGGCGTTCACCAAGAACTACTTAAAGCCCAAGACGCATGGCGTGCACCTTCAGCGGCGGTTTTGTACCGTTTTTCCAGCGCAGCAGCACGAGCAGAGTTAACGAATGCTGGGGTGGAAGTGTTATCTGAGCCTTCAGATGACCACGCATTGCGGCAATGGCTATCGACCTTGCAAAACGATGCACAAGGAAGAAAAGCCACTCACGTTCGTCATTCAAGTCCACCTTTCTCAGTGGGCCTTGGTGAACAAACGGTCTCACCCCCCTTGTTTGACGATGCTTCCCTGACTCAATTTGCTGGACTTTCAACGACGGTCGCATGTGAATGTCCCAGCCACTTGGCAGAGTTGCTTTTGCAGGTTTCATCCTTTGAGAAATACAGCAGCGAGTGTGCCAACAGAAGCGCTGCTGACGCGCGACTGCATGCCTACCTGCAGCATGTCGCTGGCTCTGCCCGTATGCTTTTCGAAAAAGCACTCGAACAAGTGGCCATCGCAGAAGGCTTGCCTCTGCCACCTGCATCCAATCCCGCCTCAAATTAATTTGCTCCATATGACACACTCATTGGCAATATTGGTCACCGCACTGTTGTTCGGCGGCATGACCCTGTACTCCTTTGGCTTTGCCGCTTTATTGTGGTGGTCTCACGACACCATGGCCGCAACTGTTATGGCGGCCGTTGCTTTAACGACCATCCCCGTGCGGCAGTTGCTGATGCCAGCAATCAATCGAGCCACTGACTCTGATGACCGGCTGCGTTTCATGGCTGCACGGCGCGTCTGTGCTGGTGACGCTGAGTCATATCGCTTTGACTGGCTGGATCTTGGCACGTATTGTTTGAGAACTGGCTTGCAACACCCCGTACAAAAAGGTCTAAAGATGCAAGCATCAAAGTAATTCGTATCAGTCAATCAGCCCATCGCTTATCAACACACGATCCATGTCTCTTTTAACCCTGTCGCTTTGGATTCAATGGTTGCCCAAAGGGATGGGTACTCGCCCCGCTGTTCCTGCACCATGCGTACAGCGCGTTCGCGCATTTCTGGTGAAAAACGATTTGATTTTTTGTTCATGGCTCCATCATCTCAAAGTTTGGAGCCTCCTCAAAACCCGGGGCGATTCACGGAGGTACTGAGCTACATTTGAGTATGAGGTATTTCAGGACAGATATCTGAACAATTCAAACGTTGTTGTCTGTTTGGGTAATTAGAGAAACTGGGAGTCGACATGGAATTTTCAACATTTGTATATTTGTTTCTATTGCTTTTAGCGGTGGTTGCCTTGTGGTTATCTATAAACATCGTTCCACAATCGCAAAACTGGGTTATCGAAAGTCTTGGAAAGTACAGCAGGACCTTGAATGCTGGATTTCAACTAACGATACCTTTCTTCGAAAAAATTGCATTCAAAGTTTCAGCACAAGAGACGCAGCTACCGCCTGATCCAATCAATGCCATCACGCATGACAACGTACCTATCTCAGTTGAGTTGGCAATTTTGTATCGCATCATTGATCCATCCAGAACAATGTACCGGATCGAGAATCTTCAACTTGGTATTAAAACGATCATCAATGGAACAGTCAGAAGCGTTATTGGCAAAACCGACTTAGACGGTGTTCAATCCAATCGCAAACATATTGCAAATGAAATTGAAACAGAGCTAGAGCATGTTGCAGCGGAGTGGGGAATCAAACTCACCAGAGTTGAAGTGACAGAAATTGAAGTTGACGCGGCAACCAAACAAGCCATGCAAATTCAGCTCAATGCAGAGCGGGTTAGAAGAGGTACTGTTACCAATGCAGAAGGTGAAAAGCAAGCAGCCCAACTCAGAGCAGATGCGGAACTCTACACAGCACAAAAGCAGGCTGAGGCAAAGAAGATTCTTGCCGATGCAGAAGCCTATGCAGTCAATGCGGTGTCCAAAGCAATTTCAAACGGCGGCGAAAGTGCAGTCGAGTTTGAAATAAAGAAAATACAAGCATCTGCAGTGAAAGACTTAGCGCTTGGCAACAACACAAAGCTAATCATGGTTCCAAGCGATGTGTTGTCCTCGCTGAGCGGAACCATTGGAAAAATCATGGGCAAGATATGAGCATGGAGTTCTATCAGATCTCGATCATTGTGGGTATCTCACTGATCATCATTGAGATGTTCACTCTGACTTACATTTTTCTAGGCATGGGCATTGCAGCTTTTGCGGTTGCAATTGCTCAATACCTGTTTGAAGGATTGAGTTTCAATCGCGACTTGATGATTTTTGCCATTGTTTCAGTCATGGTCATTCTCGTCACTCGAAGAATTTCAAAAAGGCCATCTGATCAAAGTATTTCTGATGATGATGTGAATCAATATTAAAGTTCAACCACAAGCTCCTGGTTTAAGCGCATTTTTATCAAACCATTTGCTGAAAAATCCGGTGTTGGTTTGATTTCTGGATTTTTTCAGACCCACGGTCATTCTTGCTGGGCCATTCCCCAGTTTCATCTTTGAAAGTCTGCTATGCGCCCAGTCCCCCCAGACATGGAAAGTCGGATGCTTCAAAAGCTGACCGATCTGGTTTTGCAGCAATCGAATTTGATGGCGCAGCTGGCTGAGATTTTTTATGCAGTGGAGCTAGACCTCGCTACCAAATACACCGAAGACCAGTTGACTGACAAAGGCAATTTGTATGTGGTTTACCGTGCCATCAACGGCGGTGTGTTGTCTCTCGAGTTGGCGTCGGGTTTAACGGACGCGCAACAGGCGTATTGGCTGGGCCTGGCCAAAGCCGGTCACATCGAGGTGAGCATCGTTCGCCGTGATTGCGAACTCAACGTGGTCAGCATTCCCCTGGAATTCAAAAGCCCTGTGTCTGCGCCCCACGCCAAGTTCACCTTCACCTTAACGATCGAGGCAGACCTGGACGCCTCTGTCGTCCACCTTGTCAAAGGCAGTTACTCCAACATCAGTGCCCAAGATTTTTGCAAACTGGTTGAGACCCTCTGAGCCTTTTTCATTGCGACATTCGTCTTTCTACCCAGCGTAGCGGTTCAAATCAGGTTTTTGACACACATTGAACTGATTTTGACTCACTTTAAGATAAAAAATCAGTGTAACCCCTGATAAATTGCCTGTTGACCTGTTTTAAACCTCGTCAAAAGGGATTCATCTGCTACATTCGTCTCATCGGTTCAAAAAAAGGACCTCAATGTCTAACAACCCAGGAGTTCACATGTTCAAGTCCACCGTGTTTGCAGCAGCTTTGGTTTTTTCTCAATTGGCCTTTGCCGCCAACACAGACAATCTCGCTGTGGTCACATCCAAAGACCAGACCGTGATGGTTGCGATGAATAAAACCACCTGGGCAGTGGTTGCCACCAGCACCAAGGGCCTGACCAAGGTTCGCGAGTTTCATGACATGGGCGCAAGCGGCGTTCAACAAATTGATTACGTGGTCAACTGCGCCAACGGTTCTTTGGCCTTGGCAGACTTTGCTGTGTTGACCGTCAGTGGTCGCTTGCCAGCCATCGCTGCAAATCCAACCTTTGACACCCTCTCTTTCTACAAACCCATGATCGAACATGACGTCAAGGTCGCCAACAACGCATGTGAATCCCAACTGGCCATGAACAACGGCAGCGCCAGCCAGTAAGCCCCAAGCTTGCGATGCCAACCCGGCCTGTGTGCCGGGTTTTTTTTGCCTGTGCCACAAGCATCAGTGGACCAGGGCACCTAGCAGGTATGCATAGGCAATCACCATCGCCAAAATTGAGACAAACAATCAGGGTAAACCCGAATCTTCATTATGATTCACCTTAATGAGTTCAGCCCGTTCAATAGTTTTTTTAAACCAAGCAAAGGAAGCAACATGTCCCTCATCAACACCCAAGTCCAGCCTTTCAAAACCCAGGCTTTCCACAACGGCAAATTCGTGCAGGTGTCCAACGAGTCCCTGAAGGGCGAATGGTCTGTGCTGATTTTCATGCCTGCCGCATTTACCTTCAACTGCCCCACCGAAGTCGAAGACGCTGCTGACAACTACGCCGAGTTCCAAAAAGCCGGTGCAGAGGTTTACATCGTGACCACTGACACACACTTTGCCCACAAGGTCTGGCACGAAACATCACCCGCGGTAGGCAAAGCCAAGTTCCCCTTGATTGGCGACCCCACTCACCAATTGACCCGCGCATTCGGCGTGCATATTGAAGAAGAAGGTCTGGCTTTGCGCGGCACCTTCATCATCAACCCCGAGGGCATGATCAAAACCGCGGAAGTGCACTCCAACGAAATCGCACGGGATGTGAAAGAAACCCTGCGCAAGCTAAAAGCAGCTCAGTACACCGCCGCCAACCCTGGTCAAGTTTGCCCAGCCAAATGGAACGAAGGCGCCAAAACCATCACTCCTTCCTTGGACTTGGTCGGCAAGATCTGATGCCACAGCCCCCCTTAAGGAATCGCCATGCTTGACACCGCTTTGAAAACCCAATTGCAAGCCTATTTGCAAAACTTGCGTCATCCGATTCGCTTGATAGCTTCATTCGACGACAGTGCCAACAGCACCGAGATGCGTGAACTGCTCAACGAGATCGCCTCTTTGTCCGACAAAGTCAGCGTGGATGAGACAGGCAGTGATGCCCGCAAGCCTTCTTTTGTGCTTGCCAAAGAAGGGGACACACAAGGTGTTCGGTTTGCGGCGATTCCTTTGGGACATGAATTCACCTCTTTGGTGTTGGCCCTGCTTTGGACGGGTGGCCACCCGCCCAAGGTCGAGCCAGAAGTGATTGCACAAATCAAGGCGATGGACCAGGCCATGAAACTCGAGGTTTACATGTCCCTGTCCTGCCATAACTGCCCGGACGTGGTGCAAGCCGCGACCCTGATGGCGGTCTTAAACCCACTGATTCAAACAACCATCATCGACGGTGGCTTGAACCAAGCCGAGGTCGAGGCGCGCCAAGTCATGGCCGTGCCCATGGTTTATCTCAATGACCAAGTCTTTGGCTCAGGCCGCATGAGCCTGGAAGAAATAGTGGCCAAGCTCGACGCCAGCACCCCAGAACGAGAAGCCGCCAAACTCAACGAGAAAGACCCGTTCGATGTCTTGATCGTCGGGGGTGGTCCTGCAGGCGCGGCAGCTGCGGTCTATGCAGCGCGCAAAGGCATCCGCGTGGGTGTGGCTGCCGAGCGTTTTGGTGGTCAAGTCAACGACACCATGGCGATTGAAAACTACATCTCTGTGCTGGAGACAGACGGACCCAAGTTTGCAGCCGCTTTGGAAGCACAAGTGCGTCACTATGACGTGGACATCATGAACCTGCAGCGTGCCGAGCAGATCATTCCTGCCCAAGAAGCGGGTGGTTGGATCGAGGTGCGCATGGCCAATGGCGGCAGCCTGAAGTCCCGCAGCGTGATTGTCTCCACCGGTGCGCGCTGGCGCAATGTGAACGTCCCCGGCGAAGAACAGTACAAAAACAAAGGCGTGGCCTATTGCCCGCATTGCGATGGCCCCTTGTTCAAGGGCAAGCGGGTGGCGGTGATCGGTGGCGGCAACTCTGGCGTCGAGGCGGCGATTGACTTGGCCGGGGTGGTCGAGCATGTGTCATTGGTGGAGTTTGCCGCCAGCTTGAAGGCCGACGCGGTGTTGGTAAGCAAGCTCAAAAGCCTGCCCAATGTCAGCATCCATGTGAATGCACAAACCACCGAGATCACCGGTGACGGCCAAAAAGTCACTGGCCTGAGTTACAAAGACCGCGCCACCGATGCTTTGCAACATATCGAATTGGCTGGCGTGTTTGTGCAAATCGGCTTGGTCCCCAATACCGAGTTTCTCAAAGGTACGATCGAACTCAGCAAGTTTGGCGAGATCATGGTCGATGCCAAAGGCCACACCAATCTGCCTGGCGTGTTTGCGGCAGGGGATGTCTCCACCGTGCCCTACAAGCAGATCGTGATTGCCGCTGGTGATGGTGCCAAAGCTGCTTTGAGTGCATTTGACTACCTGATCCGAACCCCGGCGCCACAAGATCATGCTGAAACCCGGTCTGTTGACCAACTGGAAACCACCTGAATCCGGCCTTGGCGGATATTTGAGTCACAGTCGACGCATGCAGGCTCTGGCAGGGCTGGCCAGTCTTTGCTAAATCTGAATCGCCTCAAACAGGTCTTGGCTGCGGATCGGTTTGATCAAGACCTGATCGAAGCCAGCGTCCCTCAGCAGTTGCACCTCATGGGGCACGGCGTGCGCGGTGTAGGCAATGATCTTGAGGTGTTTCAAGCTGGCTTGCCGCCTTAGCTGCTGGCACAGCTCCAAGCCGCTGACCAAGGGCATGGAAATATCCAACAACACCAGGTCGCAGGGGTGGTTGGCCAACCAGGCCAGGGCCTGGTCTGCGCTGTCGCACTCACTCACCCGGTGGCCCAAAGGGCTTAAAAACAAGCCCGGCAACAATCGGTTGGTGGGGTTGTCGTCGACCACCAGCACATTCAAAGAGGTCATGGCTCAGGTCGGGTTGTCTGCATGCAATGGCAGGGTGAAAAAGAACAGACTGCCTTGGCCAGCCTGGGTGGAGAAGTCCAGAGTGCCACCCATGAGGCGGACCAAGTGGTGGCTGAGCAACAAGCCCATGCCCGCACCTTGCTTTGGTCGAAGCACGAAAGTCGATGGGTTGCGGATGTCTTCCTTGAACAGGTTTGTTTGTACCTCGGACGGTATGCCTGGACCACTGTCTTGAACTGAAAAGGTCACATAGCGGCCGTTGGCTGATGGGGACACCGACAGCACCACCTGCCCTTGGGATGGGGTGAATTTCAAGGCGTTGTCCAGCAAGTTGTTGAGTACTTGACGCACCCGGTAAGGGTCTGCCTTCATCAGCACGGGCGTGTTTGTCGCAATATTGGTAAAAAAGGCAATGCTGGCCTCGTCGGCGCGAACTTGGTGCAAAGCTTTGAGGGAGTCAATCAGGTCTGGCAGTTCAAACGAAGTGTTGGACAAGCTGAGATTGCCTTCTTGGATTTGGGACAAGTCCAACAATCCATTGGTCAGGTGCAGCATGTGCACACTGTTTTCCAAAATGATTTTGGAGGTGAATTGCACCATGGGTTCCTGCGAGCTGCTGTGGATGTACTCTGCATAGCCCATGATGCCGTTGAGCGGAGTTCGCAAATGGTGTGACATGGAGGTCAGAAAGGCTTGCAGGCGCTGTTTGCTGTCTTGGGTTTCGCACAGCTGCGCTTGCAACTTCACTTGCTGGTGACGCGCTTTGCGCCAAAGGTACACCAGGGTGACAAGCACCAAGGCCAATGACAACCATCCAAGCAGGTCTGGCACAGGCAAATTCATGTTTTGGTATTGGGCAGGATCAGGAAGTGCTGATCGAGCAGACGCTTGAATTCGTCTGCATGGGCTTGCATGGTATCCACCAGCTTGTCAGAGGGCAAGATCCGCTTGGAGCGTTTGTCGGCCATGCTTGTTTCAAAGGCAATCAAACCCTCTGATTCAAATTCCCGCAGTTTGTAGCGCAATGCGCGCTCGCTCAGGTCTTGGTTGTGGTAGATGCCTTTGAGCAAAGCGGTGGCCCCTTCATCCTTGTCCTTTAATTGCTTGGCGATGTTGAGGTAGAGGTAGCGGCCTGCCTGCGAATGGACCAATTCGAGGTGTTGGTTTTCCCAGTCGTGGAGCTGACAAATGATTTGCAACAGGTGGCCAGATGAGGGCGTGTTGGGGTGACGCATAGGTGTGTGGGGATATAGAAGGGTTGAAAAGCGTGGCGAGCGGTTAGAGCAAGGGGCAGTGACGTTCAAGTCATGGCAGGTCTGGTGTCAATTGCCGTAAACATTTGCCGATTTTCTAGACCATTCCCGCTCGGTGAATCACATAAATATGTGGTTCACGGATGTTCATCCGTGTTCACTCACTGTGTTTTCACTTGCCATTTCCCCCGGCCATGAAAAAAGCGGCACCGGTTGAAACCGTATGCCGCTCAGTGGTTCGGGGCTGGGTGCTTCAGCGCGCGTCTGGCAATTCGATTTTGACTTCCAGTACCTCTAGGTTGTCTTGGCGCTCGAGGTTGACTTTGATGTCGCTGGGATCGATGTTGACGTACTTGGACAGCACGGCGATCAGGTCGCGTTGGAGAGCTGGCAAGTAGTCGGGTTGGTGGGCGTTTTGGTCAGAGCGCTCATGTGCCAAGATGATTTGCAGACGTTCTTTGGCCACACTGGCGGTTTTTTTCTTTTCACCAATCAGGAAAGTCAGTAAGGACATGCTGCTTATCTCCTACCAAAGACGCGCTGCAACAAGCCCTGCTTGGCGGCTTCGGTGAAACGCAAGGGCACTTCCTTGCCCAAAAAGCGGTCAACCAAGTCTTTGTAGGCCTCGGCCACATCGCTTTTCTCCAGCAGCACGGCTGGCACACCTTGGTTGGAAGCTTGCAGCACGTCTTCAGATTCGGGAATCACACCAATCAGGGGAATGCGCAAAATGTCTTGGATGTCTTCGATCGACAGCATCTGGCCGTCTTGCACACGGGTGGGGTTGTAGCGGGTGATCAGCAAATGCTCTTTGATCGGCTCTTGGCCTTGGATGGCGCGCAGGGTTTTACTACCGAGCATGCCCAAAATCCGGTCTGAATCGCGCACCGAGGAAACCTCGGGGTTGGTGACGATCAGCGCCTCGTCGGCAAAGTGCATCGCCATCAAGGCGCCGGTTTCGATCCCGGCGGGTGAATCGCACACGATGAATTCGAAATCCATGCCAGCCATGTCGAGCAACACCCGCTCAACGCCGTCCAGGGTCAGTGCTTCTTTGTCGCGGGTTTGGGATGCCGCCAACACATACAGATGGTCTGAATGCTTGTCTTTGATCAGGGCTTGGTTGAGGCTGGCTTCGCCATTGATGACGTTGACAAAGTCATAGACCACACGCCGCTCGCAGCCCATGATCAGGTCGAGGTTGCGCAGGCCGACATCAAAGTCGATCACCACGGTTTTGTGGCCTCGCAAAGCCAAGCCAGATGCAAAACTGGCGCTGGTGGTGGTTTTGCCCACGCCGCCCTTGCCTGATGTCACCACGACAATTTTGGTCATCGAAAAAAATCCTTGTTGAGAAAAAACCGCTTTAAGCGCGTGCAATGCTGGAGATAAGCGAAGAGTTTACAAGGCTCGCATCACCAATTTGTCATCGACCAAAGACACCTGTGCTGGCTTGCCTGCCACGTCTTTGGGCAAAGGGGTGTCGCTGGTGCGGTAAACACCGGCAATCGACAGCAGTTCGGCCTCCAAACTCGCAGCAAAAATACGTGCCCCGGTGTCGCCTTTTGCGCCTGCAATGGCTTTGCCACGCAATGGCGCGTACACATGGATGTGTCCATCGGCCATCACCTCGGCACCTGGGTTGACCATAGCCATCACTACCAAATCGCGGCCGCGCGCATAAACCTGTTGGCCAGATCGCAAGGGCTTGTCAACCACCAGGGCGCTTTGGCCAGCGCCGGCGACCTCGCGCAGTACCTCGACTTCGCGGATCACTTCACGCACCACCTCAGTGGCGGCGGCTGCAGGCAGCACGCGTGCTTCGCCAGTAATGAACAGGCCCGCCAAGCTGGCAGCTGCCTCGTGGGCAGGGTTGCCCGCTTTGAGGGCCACTGGATTGAGGTGATACCGGCGCAGCAATTGAAGCAAGCCACCCAGGTCCAAGGTACCTTCGGTGGCTTGGATGTCGATCAAGCTGGGGTCGTTGTCAAAGAAGTCAGGGGAGTCGCCGAAGCGGGTTTGCAGGTCGGCGGTCAATTGCACCAGGTCCAGGGACTTGACTCCAACCGTGACCAAGGGCAGGTTGGCGTTTTTGATTTCAAAAGACAAGGGGTTGGAACGGCCGTTCATAAAGTATCCGGTGGGTTCAAGCGGTAAGCCTGACACAACAGGCGTTGACTTTACACGCTTGGGCGGTCTCAACCGGCACACAGCCGGATAGGGTGTAATTTCGGGACAATGGCTGCCAAATGAAGGAGAGGCTATGTCAACCATCGGATGGTTGTTTCTGGTTTATTTTGTTTGGCTGGCGATCGGTATGCTTTGGCGTAGCCAAACCGTGCGTGGCCCGTGGTTCTTTTTGTTCAGAGCCTTCTTTCCCAACTGGCAGTTCTATCACCAGGTCGGTCCAGTGCCCCATTTGTATGTGCGCTATGAAGCACCCGGGCAAGCCTGGAGCGACTGGTGCTGGGTCTACCCGCGTGGCACACGCAGCGTCTGGCAACTGTTTCATAACCCCTGGGGCAACCGCGCCTTGGCCGCGCAAAACCTGGTGGACCATTTGTCCAGTGACATCAAGGACCTCGGGGAGGGCCAAGACGCCAGTCGGCTGGTGTCATACCAGTTGGTGTGTCGTTTGGCAGCGCAGGCGATGCGGCATTTGCAGCCGACCCTGAGCCAAGGGCGATACCAACTTGAAATCCGACTCGAACGCCCTCTGCCCAGTGGTTTTGCCAGCAGTGATACGGTGCTGCGCAGCCCGGAGATGGCCCTGTGAGCGGTGAACTGGTCATCCGCTGCTTTGAGATCCTGTGCGCTTTGAGCATATTGCTGCAAACCATCGAGAACTGGCGCATCGTCGACAGCACCGATCCAACAGGTGTGTGGTCTTGGCCAGTGCAGCGTGCCGATATTCCAGTCTCACCAGCTTGGGTTTTGCAAATGTTGGACTGGCTATACCAACCCCTGCTTTACCGAGCCTTGTTGTGGCTGCGCGGCCTGTCTGCCTGCGTGTTGGCGGTGGCGGGAGCGCAAATCGGTTCGGCTGTGGTGTTGTTTGTCTTGCAACTGCTGATCTTGGTGCGCTGGCGCGGGGCGTTCAACGGTGGCAGTGATTTCATGACCTTGATCAGTCTGACCGGCATCTTGATCGCGCAGGCGCTGATGTGGTTCACCGAACCAGGTTTGGCTTGGGCGGCAGGCTTGGGTTATGTCGCGATTCACACCCTGAGCTCGTATTTCATCTCTGGCTGGGTCAAGCTCAAGCGAAGGGAATGGCGCAGCGGGGAGGCCTTGACCGTGTTTCTCAACAGCGGCTTGTATGGCCCCTTGCGGCCTGACAGTGTGTTTCGCCGCCCAGCCGTTGCGCTGGTGTGCAGTTGGGCTTTCATTTTGTGGGAGGGGGTGTTCCCATTGGTTTTGCTCTTGCCTGACTTGGTCTGGTTGTATGGCGGAGTGGCCCTTTTTTTCCATTTCCTGGTGTTTTGGTTTTTTGGCTTGAACCGTTTTTTTTGGGCTTGGGCTGCCAATTTGAGCAGTGTGTTCTTTTTAGCTGACTGGCTGGGAGCCAGTCAGTTATATCTTTATAACTGATAAATTAAATTAAAATAACTTTATATAGTTAATCAAGGGTAAACTTTCACTTGAACTGCTTCAGGTCTGTGCATAGAATGTCGATCCTTACTAAATCTGGGCTTGAGGGCTCACAAGAACACAGGGCTTTTGCATGCAGTTGATGTGGCTTTCAGGGCCCACCGGTAATGTCAGAACAATCTCGATCACCACCCGCACGGTGTTATCCGCGGCTTTGGTCATCGGGATGTTCTTGGTTGCTTCCGGCTTTTTGCTTCACTTCGTGGGTTTCAAGATTGCCGTTGAATACAACCCCGACCTGGCTCGCAGCATTGGCGGCGTGACCAGCGAGGCTGAGCAAAAGCGCATGGAGTCGGTCTACCGCGACCACCTGTCGCAGTTGCGTGAATCCATGCAAATCACGGTCAACGAAATCCGCCAACTCGAAACCATGAAGAACAGCTTCATGGAAATGGCCACGCCCACCGTGGTGCGCGACAAAGTCAACCGCCGTGACGAGAACAAAGGCGGCCCGATGGTGGCTCCGCGTCCTTTCTCAAGACTGTTTAGGCAGCCCTTAGGAGTCGAATTTGACCAAACCCTGCAAGACTTTGTTCAAATCCAACAAGTCGTGCTTGAGTTGAAAGGTCGCTGGGAGAAACAACTCGATTGGCTCAGCGCCTTACCCACGGGAGTCCCGGTGCAAGGCGACTTTCGGGTGAGCAGCGGTTTTGGTATCCGAAACGACCCGTTCACTGGCGGCTTGGCCATGCATGAAGGTTTGGATTTCACGGCAGCCACCGGGACCAAGGTGGTGGCCTCTGCCAGAGGGGTGGTGATCCGCTCCGGTTGGGACCCGGGCTATGGCAATGTGATCGAAGTCCAGCATGCCGAAGGTTTTGCCACCCGATATGCCCATTTAAGCAAGCGTATCGCCCAAGTCGGTGACAACATCGAGCGCGGCGGTGTGTTGGGCGAAGTGGGCAGCACCGGCCGTTCCACGGGTCCGCATTTGCATTACGAGGTGTTCAACAAAGACCGGGTGATCAATCCGGTTCAGGTGTTGCCACTGAGCTCCAGTTGACCTCGCACCGGAGTTCCCATGTTTGAAAAATTGCGCGAAAAACCTTTGGCCAGTTCTCAAGAGCGGTTTGAAACCCTGATCGGGCGTACCACCCAGATTTTCGGGCGTGTGGTGTTGGTCGATAGCGTGCGCATTGACGGTAGGGTGGTGGGCAACATCGAAACCACCAAAGACAACAAGGTCACGATTGCCATCGGTCCGAGCGGGGAAGTCTCAGGCGACATCACAGCCCACCGCGTCATGGTGGCGGGCAAGGTTGAAGGCAATATTTATGCTTCCGAGCGTGTCGAGTTCCACAAAGATTCCGTGGTGCATGGCGACATCTCCTACGGCTCGATCGCGGTCGAACACGGTGCGCGTTTGCTGGGCCTGGTGATCCAAAACCCAGCAGGCGGCGGCACCGCTGGTGATGCCGCCAACTCTGCCATTCGACAAGCGCAGACCAGCAAGTAAGCCTTGGACACGCTGACACCTGATCAATACGACCAGGCCTACAACAACCAGGCCTTGGTGCCTGATTTTCTTCAATACCTGCAGCGCTGGGCTGCCGATTCCAAGGCTGTGCGAGACAGCCAGCCATGCCTGACAGACCTGCGATACGGCAGCGGCCCCCAAGAATCCCTGGACATCTTCACCACCGCCCATGCCAAGGCCCCGGTCTTGGTGTTTTTGCATGGTGGCTACTGGCGCGCTTTGGACAAGTCAGACTTTTCCTTTGTCGCGCCGGCCTTGACCGAACAAGGGGTGTGTGTGGTGGTGCCCAACTACGCCTTGTGTCCGGCGGTGACGATTCCGCAAATCGTTATGCAAATGGTCAAAGCTGTAGCCTGGGTATGGCGCTACCTACAAACTTGGGGCGGGGACTCTGACCGGATCCATCTGGCTGGGCACTCTGCCGGCGGGCATCTCATCGCCATGTTGATGGGTTGCGATTGGCGCTCTTACGCAGCAGACCTGCCGCCAAACTTGCTCAAAACCTCGCTCGCGGTCTCGGGCCTGTATGAACTGGACTCGGTCCGCATGTCTCCCCAGCTGCAAAAAGACCTGCGCCTCGATGACAAGCAAGTGCTGGCGTGCAGCCCCGCTTGGATGGTCCCGCCCATCAACAGCCAGCTCTACAGCGTGGTGGGGGGCTTGGAGAGCGAGGCCTTTTTAAGTCACAACCAATTGATTCAAAACGCCTGGGGTCGGCAATGTGTTCCGCTGGCCCAAGTCATCCCAGACTTGAACCATTTCAGCATCATGGATGCGTTCGCCCAGCGTGGCCATCCTTTGAATCAACTGGTGTGCGAGATCAGTCACTCAGACCACTGAGCAGCTCCCCGCCGGCGGTGCGTCACAGCAAGCCTTCGTGTCGAAGCAGGCTGTATTTGCGGTCCAAACCCCCGGCATAGCCAGTCAGCGCCCCAGTTGCGGCCACCACCCGGTGGCAGGGCACGATGATGCTCCAGGGGTTGCGGCCGACCGCCATGCCGACTGCCCGCGGACCCTTGGCATGGTTCAGGTGCTGGGCCAGTTCACCGTAGGTACTGAAACGACCGAACGGGATTTGCCGCAAGGCTTGCCAAACCTGTTGTTGAAACAAGCTGCCACTCAAGGCGTCCAAGGCCAGCTCAAACTGCTGGCGCTGGCCGGCAAAGTACTCCCCGATTTGGGTTTTGGCCAAACCCAACCAGTGTTGCTTGGGCCCCCAGGGGAGATGTTGGAGGCTCGGTTTGTGTCGCTGGTTGTCAAACCAGCTGCCACTCAGACCAGCCTCGGTGGCCACCAGGGTCATGCCACCCAAAGGTGTGCTGATCGGCATCTGCCAAGCTTGTCGGTGATCAGCAAAAGCTTTGGAGACAAAGGTCATGTGGGCACTGGGGTTGGTCGATCAAAAGAAGTGGTCATCATAAGCCTGTGACTGTTTTGACTTCCGTGCGTGACAGCATCCTACAATGCCCGACCATGCACATACCAGCCCATGTTTTCAAGGCCTACGACATCCGTGGCGTGGTGCCCAGCGCATTGAATCCTGACATCGCCACGGCACTCGGCCGCGCCTTTGGCACCCAAGCCTTGGCGCAGGGTGAAACCACGGTGGCTGTTGGCCGTGATGGCCGCTTGAGCGGCCCCTCGCTTGCCAAGGCATTGGTGCAAGGTTTGATCGACGCGGGCGTGCGCGTGATCGATGTTGGGATGGTCACCACTCCCCAGCTTTACTTTGCTGCCAACACCTTGTGCACCAGCGGCATCCAAATCACCGGTAGCCACAACCCCAAGGACTACAACGGCTTCAAGATGGTGATGGCGGGTAGGGCGATTCATGGTGAAGAGATCCAAGGTCTGCGCCAAATGATGCAAGACCAAAGCTGGGTCTTGAAAGCAGGTGGCAGCGTTCAAGCGGTGTCGGTGAATGCGGACTACCAACAGCGCATCGTGCAAGACATCCGATTGAGCCGTCCGATGCGCATCGTGGTCGACAGCGGCAACGGCATCGCCGGCGCTTCCGCACCCGACATCTTGCGCGCCATTGGCTGCGAGGTGATTGAGCTCTTCAGCGAGGTAGATGGTGACTTCCCCAACCACCACCCCGACCCCAGCAAACCCGAAAATCTCACCGACCTGATCGCCGCCTTGAAGGCCAGCGGGGCCGAGTTGGGCTTGGCGTTTGACGGCGATGGCGACCGTTTGGGCATCGTCACCAACGACGGCCAAACCATTTACCCCGATCGGCAAATGATGCTGTTTGCCAAGGACGTGCTGAGCCGCGTGCCCGGGGGCTCGATCGTGTTCGATGTGAAATGCTCTCAGCAACTCGCCCCAGCGATCCGCGCGGCAGGTGGTTTGCCGGTGATGTTCAAGACCGGACACTCGCTGATCAAGGCGCAGATGAAAGCCATCGATTCGCCCTTGGGTGGTGAGATGAGTGGCCATGTGTTTTTCAAAGAGCGTTGGTATGGTTTTGACGACGGCACCTATGCAGGCTGCCGCTTGCTGGAGATCCTGAGCCGCTCGCCTGACGCCAATGCGGTGTTGCATGCCTTGCCCACCAGCCAATCCACCCCGGAATTGAACGTGTCGTGTGCAGAAGGCGAACCGCACCGCGTGACCGCCGACTTGCTCCTGCTTGCACAAACCCAAGGCATGCCGTCAGCCGCGCACCACCCGGTGTTGTGCGACATCGACGGCGTGCGCATCGACTGGGCCGATGGCTTTGGATTGGTGAGGGCGTCCAACACCACACCGGTGTTGGTCTTGCGTTTTGAAGGCCAAACCCCCGAGGCCTTGGCGCGCATCCAAGCCGACATGATGGCCTTGCTGCGGCAAGTCAAACCCGACGCACAGGTGCAAGAGGCCGCGCATTGAGGGTGTTGGTCGTCAAGTTGTCTTCGCTTGGCGATGTGGTGCACAGCTTGCCTGCGGCCATGGACATGCATGCCATGGTCCCCAACATACAGATCGATTGGGTGATCGAGCCCGCATTTGCGCCCTTGCTGGCCTTGTGTCCTGCGGTGCAGCGGGTGATTGCCTGTGATCTGCGGCGTTGGCGCAAACAATGGTGGCACAGCGATAGCCGGGCCGCTTGGCGAGCGTTTCAACACCATCTGCAAGCCGTCGATTACGACATGGTGATCGACCTGCAGGGCTTGAGCAAATCCGCCTTGGTGGCCAAGATGGCGAATTTGCGTCCCGGTGGTCACCGGGTCGCGATGGCGAATCGAACCGAGGGCTCTGCGTACGAGGCGCCCACCCGTTGGGTGGCGGATATGCGGGTGATGTGTGAGTGGCACAGCCATGCGGTCGACCGAGGTCGCCATGTCTGTGCCCAAGCGCTGGGCTATGCCCTGCCAAGCCAGTTGCAAGCGGGCTTGCAAACCACACCCGACCCCAGTGTCGCGGGCAACACCGTGGCCCTGGTGCATGGCAGTTCGCGGGCGGACAAAGCATGGCCGCTCACGCATTGGCAGGCGTTGGGACAGGCTTTGCAACAGCAAGGCTTTGCGCTGGCCTTGCCACATGCCAACGACGCAGAGTTACAAACCGCGCAAGCCGTGGCCCAAGCCTGCCCAGGCGCGGTCATCTGGCCGCGCACCGACTTGGTGGCGCTCAGTCAACGCTTGGCCGCTTGTGTCGGCGTGGTGGGTGTGGACAGTGGGTTAAGCCACATCGCCGTGGCCTTGGGTTTGCCGCATGTGCAGATGTACAACTTCAATACCGCCTGGCGCACAGGACCCAAGCACAGCCGTTTGCAGTCGGCTGTTTTTGAATCGCCCACGCCCGCCGTGGCCTCGGTGCTCAAGGCTTGGCAGCTTTGCAGGCAAGCCAGCGAACGACCCCTGGTGCCAGCCCAGCCATGATTCGGTTTGTTTATGCCCTTTTCATGTGGCTTCTGGTGCCACTGCTGCTCTTCAAACTGTTCAAGCGCTCTAGCAGCGAGCCGGTGTATGGCCAATCGGTGGCCGAGCGTTTCGGCTTGTACGACATACCTGCGCAAGCAGGCGCGGTCTGGGTGCATGCGGTGTCGTTGGGTGAGACCCGCGCAGCCATGGCCTTGGTTAAGGCTTTGCGCCAGGCCAACCCCGGCCTGCGGTTTGTGTTTTCCCACGGTACCGCCACCGGACGCACCGAAGGTTTGGCGATGCTGCAGGCAGGCGATGTCCAGGTCTGGCAACCCTGGGACACACCCCAAGCGGTTCAGCGTTTTTTGAACCACTTTCAACCGCGCATCGGCCTGTTGATCGACACCGAGGTTTGGCCGAATTTGATTTGGCAAGCCCATGACCAGGCTGTGCCCCTGGTGCTGGCCAATGCCCGTTTGAGCGACAAATCCTGGCGCAAAGCCGAGCAATGGCAGCTGCTGGCGCGCCCGGTATTCAACCGCTTGCATGCTGTGTGGGCGCAGTCCGAGGAAGATGCCCAACGCCTGCGCTCCTTGGGCGCGCCGGTCACCGCGATCACCGGCAATTTGAAATTTGACGCCCAACCCGACCCAGACTTGTTGAGGCTTGGTCACAACTGGCGTGCCCAGACCGCCAAACCGATCGTGGTCTTGGCTATTTCCCGCGAAGGCGAAGAGGCCGCTTTGCTCGACTTGCTGCTGGCCAAGCCTGCGCTGCTGGAAGCGGTGCAATGGTGGATCGTGCCCCGCCATCCTCAGCGATTTGAGGAGGTAGCGGGTTTGGTGCAAGCGCGGGCCTTGGGACTGGTCAGACGCAGTGACTTGTCCGATACGCCTCAATACCAAGAACTGTTCCAGACACAGACCGTGGTTTTGGGCGACTCCTTGGGTGAAATGCCTTTTTACTTTGGCGCAGCCAGCGTGGCTTTGTTGGGGGCCAGCTTTGAGCCACTGGGCGGTCAAAACCTGATCGAAGCCTGCGCCTGTGCTTGTCCTGTGGTCATGGGTCCGCACACTTACAACTTCGCGCAAGCGGCCGCCAGGGCTCTGTCAGAAGGCGCTGCGCTTCGGGTGGACAACCTGGCACAGGGAGTGCAACTGGCCCATGATTTGGCGCTGGACCGCGCGGTTCAGTCACGCATGGCAGGCGCAGCCAGCGACTTCTCCAAGCGTCACCAAGGCGCGGTGGCCAAGTGCGTCGCCTTGATGGGTGAACTGACCTAGATCAAGGTGTCAAGAGTTTGTTGATGTCTTGCAGGTCTTGCATTTGCAAACTGCCGCTGAGTTGACGCAGCTTCAAGTGGCCCACCAACACGTCGTAACGGGCTTTGGCCAATTTGGCTTTTGTGTCAAACAGTTTGCTTTGCGCGTCCAACACATTGATGTTGATGCGCACACCCACCGAGTAACCGAGTTGGTTGGCTTCCAGCGCGACTTGGCTGGATTCTTCAGCGGCTTTCAAGGCCTTGACCTGTCCTACACCAGAGACCACGCCAAAGTAAGCAGCACGGGTGGCTTGGGCGATGTTGCGGGCGGCGTTGTCCAGATCGGCTTGGGCTTTGTTGGCCAGTGACAGGGTTTCACGCACCCGGTTGTCCAAGGCCTTGCCGGTGTAGAGAGGCCAGTTCAGCACCACCGCGCCTGTGGCAATGCCCAAACGAGAGTCGCCAAAGCCGGCCGCACCCCCGTTGACGTTGTTTTGGTAGGTGTAACTCAGTTGCGCGTCCAATGTGGGGCGCAGGCCAGCGTCGGCTTTTTTGGTTTCCAGTTGCGCGACATCCACGCCAATCCGGGCTTGTTTGACTGAGGCGTTTTCTTGTTCGCTGAGCAAGACCCATTCATCCACATTGGCGGGCTGCGGGGCTTGCGGCATGGCAGTCAAGGCCACGGCTTTGGGGTTCAAGCCGGATTTGCCAACCAGCTGGTCGAGCGCCATTTTTTTCACACGCAGGTCGTTGCTGGCGGCGATTTCTTGGGCCACCACCAGGTCGTAGGAGGCTTGGGCTTCACGGGTGTCGGTGATGGTGGTCGTGCCCACCTCGAAATTGCGCTTGGCAGAGGCGAGTTGCTCGGCCACGGCTTTCATTTGGGCCTGCACAAAGGTCAGGGTGTCTTGGCTGGCCAGCACATCGAAATACACCTGGCTCAAGCGCACCATCAGGTCTTGCTCGGCGGCGCGCAGTTGTTGATCGGCAAGCTTCAATTGCAAATGGGCTTGAGAAACCTCGGCGTTGTCTGCCGGACGGTACAGGGGTTGGGTGGCTGCCACCGTGCCAGTTTGGCTGCTGTAGCCACGGGTGTTGTCTGTAAAGCCAATGGGCAGCGTGTTCACATAGTTGGAATTCAAGCTGTTGACATCGGCTTTCAGGTTCAGGTTGACGCTGGGACCCAATTTGGCTTGGGCCTGCTCGACCCGCAGTTTGGTGGCTTGGGCTTGCAATTGCACCGACTTGAAACTGGCATCGAATTCGCGAGCAGCATCGAACAACTCGACCAGGCTTTGAGCGCGGGCTGCGCCTGAAAAGGCCAAACTCATGGCCGCAATCAAGGGCAGGGTGCAAAACAATTTCATGGTCATCCTCTGGATATGTCGTTTAAAAGTGGAAGGCAGGGGTTTCAGCGAAACCGTGCAAGCGGGGCGTCACCACATCCCACAAAATTTGGCGGTGGCCTTGGCCATTGGCTTGGCGGGTGATGCGGGTGGCTTGCATCATGGGCTCGTCACCCACCACGGCCAGCATACGGCCATTGGGTTTGAGCAAGTTGAGTAAGGCCGCGGGCACCGAGGCCACCGAGCCGCCCAAGACCAAGGCATCGAAAGGGCCTTCGGGCAAAGCGGTCGGCACGCCTGTGCTGTGTCGCACCTGCACATTGCGCACGCCTGCCTGGGCGAGGTTTTGTTGTGCACTGGCGACCAAATCGGGGTGGCATTCCAGGCTCAGCACTTGCGCGCAGGACTGTGCCAACAAAGCGGTCAGGTAGCCGCTGCCGGTGCCAATTTCCAGCACGCTTTCATGGGGCTGGAGTTGCAGGTCTTGCAGCAAGCGGGCATCGACCCGCGGCGCCAGCATGTGCTCGCCGTGAGCCAGAGGAATTTCAGTGTCGCTGTAGGCCAGCGAGGTAAAAGCGGCTGGCACAAACTGGCTGCGCTCGAGCTGAGAAAGCAGGCCCAGGACGCGCAAGTCCAACACCGACCAGGGGCGGATTTGCTGTTCGACCATATTGAAACGTGCGAGTTGGGTGTTCATGGTGTGGGGGTGGACTGATGGTCGGTCATTTTAGCCAGCCAGGGTTCAAGCAACATCGGCTTTGCCATGCCAGCGCCGCTTGAGCCATTGCGCCAGGTCGTCCAAGTAACAGTAGACCACGGGCACGACCACCAGGGTGAGCAAAGAGGAGGTGATCACCCCGCCAATCACGGCTTGGCCCATGGGTGCGCGTTGCTCCGACCCTTCACTCACGGAGAAGGCCAGGGGAATCATGCCAAACACCATCGCCAAGGTGGTCATCAAAATAGGGCGCAAGCGGACCTTGGCCGCCATCAACAAGGCTTCACTGCGGTCCAGGGGCGGCTCGCGCGAGCCATCGGCTCGAAGCAGGCCCTCGCGGGCGCGAATGGCAAAGTCCAGCAGCAAGATGGCGTTTTTCGTGACCAGCCCCATGAGCATGATCACACCAATGACCGAGAACATGGACAAGGTGGAGCCAAACAGCATCAGCGCCAACACCACCCCGATCAAGGTCATGGGCAACGAGGTCATCAAGGCCAGCGGTTGCAAAAAACTTTTGAACTGGCTGGCCAAGATCATGTAGATGAAGATGATCGCCATGCTGAGCGCAATCAAGGCGTACTGAAACGACTCTTTCATGCTCTTGGTGGAGCCGCCAAACTGGTAGCGATAACCGTCTGGCATGGCGATCTCGGCCATGATGGCCTGGATGTCTTTAGACACATCGCCACTGGGGCGGCCATAGGTGTTGCCACTGAAGGAGACTTCGCGTGAGAGTTCGCGCCGGTTGACTTGGTTGGGTCCAAAACCTTCACGGATCTGAGCGACTTGGTTGAGCCGCACAACCCGTGTGCTGCCATCGCTGGCTGAGCCCACATGGAATGGCAGCCGTTCCAGGTCTTCGGGTGCAGTGCGCAGCTGTGGGTCCAAGCGCACCTTGACTTCGTAGGTCTGGTCGTTGCCGGCACGCCATACACCCACAGTCTGGCCGGCCACCAAGGTACGCAATTGGTTGGCGATGCTGGCCACACCCAAGCCGAAATCGGCTGCAGCCTCACGGCGCACCATGATGTCGATGGTCGGTTTGTTGGGCTTGACGCTGGACTCGATGTCCACCAAGCCGGGGACCTGGGCGATTTTGTTCATCACCACCGCGGCCAGGCGGTCGAGCTCGGGCTGTTCAGGGCCAAGCAGAAAAAACTCGATTTGTTTGGCGCCGCCCACCGAGTCAAGCAATCCCACATGGGTCACGGTCAAGCCAGGCATCTTGCTCAGTCGCTCGCGGATTTTGGGTGTGAAATCGTTGATATTGAGGGTTCGCAAATGCCGGTCCAACATGCGGAAGTACACGTTCGCGTAAATCTTGCCGTTGGCATTGCCGGTGTTGATCGTGGACAAGGTGTAGCGCACCTCGGGGAAGCTGCGCAGCATCGCTTCGACTTCTTTGGCCTTGGCTTCGGTGACTTCCAGGGAGGAACCCACAGGCACATAAAAAGTCACCGACGCTTCCGAGTAGTCGGCCTTGGGCACAAATTCGGTGCCGAGCATCGGCACCATCATGATGCTGCCGATGAACACCCCTGAGGCAATCAAAACCGTGACCAACCGATGGTGCAGGGATTTGATCAGCAAAGCCTGGTAGACGTGGCTCAGCATTTCCGTGCCGTTTTCGAAAGCCTGGGTCACCCGACCCAAGCTGCGGTCATACCAGTTGACAGCGCGCTTTGGCTGACCTTCGATATGGATACTGGGGTCGTGCCAGACGCTGGAGAGCATCGGGTCTAAGGTGAAGCTCACGAACATGGAAATCAGGACTGCGGCCACGATGGTCAGGCCAAACTCGTGGAAAAACTTGCCAATCACGCCGTCCATGAAACCGATGGGTAAAAACACCGCCACGATAGAGAAAGTAGTGGCCAAGACCGCCAGGCCAATTTCACGGGTACCTTGTAGCGCGGCGTCGTAGGCGTTTTGACCCATTTGCACATGCCGCACGATGTTCTCGCGCACCACGATCGCGTCATCGATCAGCAAGCCAATGCAAAGCGACAAGGCCATCAAGGTCATCATGTTGATGGTGAATCCCATCAAGGCCATGACCCAAAAGGTGCCGATCACGGCAATCGGCAGCGTCAAGCCGGTGATGATGGTTGAGCGCCAGGAGTTGAGGAATAAAAACACAATCAACACCGTCAGCAAAGCCCCTTCGATCAGGGTTTTGCGCACGTTGTTGACGGCCACACGGATTTGACGTGAGCCGTCGTAAATCACCTCCAGCCGCAGACCTGGGGGGAGTTGTTGGCGCAGACCCGTCACCATCTCCATCAAGCCATCAACCACCTCGATGGTGTTTTCATCTTGCGACTTTTGCACCGACATCAGCAGGGTGCGTCCGCCGTTGTAGAGCGCCAGGTTTTCCAGCTCTTGCGCGCCGTCATTGATTCGCGCGACTTGAGACAAACGGACAATGCTGCCGGCTTTGCGCGCAATGATGATGTCAGCAAAATCCTCGGGGCGTTGGATACGGCCTTGCACCTGAACCACCCGGTCTTGCTGCAATGAGCGAACCGAGCCCACCGGCAGTTCTTGGTTTTCGTTGCTGACCGCGGCCACCACTTGGTCAGCCGTGATACCCAGGGACTCCATGGCCTGTGGGTTCAAATACAGGTTGATCTCGCGTTTGGTGCCGCCCACCAGGGTCACTGAGCCCACGCCTCGGACGTTTTCCAGGCGTTTTTTCAGCACCTGGTCAGCCCAGTTGGTCATCTCGACATGGCTGGGCGCAGCCGCCCCTGGCACCAACGTGGTGGGGTCAGGAACCACCGCCAGATTCCAGACTGGGCGGCTGGCCGGGTCAAATCGCAAAATCCGCGACTCCCTCACCTCAGGGCGCAGCAAGGGATGGACGATAGCCACCCTTTCGCGCAAATCATCTGCGGCTTTGCGGCTGTTGACGCTCAGCTGAAACTCGGCGATGACCACCGACATGCCTTCATAGCTGCGCGAGGTCAGGGCGCTGATGCCAGAGGTGGAGTTCACCGCCTCTTCGATTTTTTTTGTGACTTCGCTCTCGACGATCTCGGGCGAGGCGCCTGGGTATTCGGTGGTGATCACCACCACCGGCAGGTCAATATTGGGGAACTGGTCGATCTTGAGTTGCTGAAATGAAAACCCGCCGAGCACGACCAAGGCGAGCATCATCATCGTGGCAAACACCGGGTTGCGCAAACTGACTTGGGTGAACCACATGGCTTAAGGTTTCTGGGGGTTGACTACAGCAGGCACGGTAGGTGTGATGCGCAGGTTTAAGCCTTCACGCAAAGCGCCCAGCTTGGCGGGCAATACCTGGGTGTTTACAGCCAAACCCTTGACCACCACCCAGGTACCTGGCTGGGCGGCATCGGCCAAGTAGCCGCGGGTGCCCAAGGTCACGGTTTGGTGCATCACCCGGTCTTTGTCGACAAACTGAACATAGGGCTGGGGTTTGTCGGTGCGGACGGTTTCCAAGGGGACAGCCACGCCTTGAATTTGACTCAATTGCAGTTCGCCCTGGCCATACATGCCCTGGCGCAGACCGCTGGTGGTCTGCAGTTGCAAGTAGACCAATACGCTGCGGCTGTTGGATTGCACGCTGGGGTTGATGCGTTGAACCCGTGCTGCGATCGGTTGTTCGCGGCCTTCCAAGTTCAGCCTGGCTTTTTGGCCAACCCGCACATCCATCGAGTCTGCGGGGCTGAGGGTGGCTTCGAGCTCCAAGCTGCTCAAGTCCACCAATTCAAGCAAGCGCGTGTCGATACCCACCCGTTCACCAGGCTGAGCCAAACGCGCTGAGATTTGTCCAGAAATAGGGGCGTACAAAACGGCTTCGTCTAGGGACTTGCGCGCCACTTCCGCACCTGCCAACGCGGCGTTGTAGGTGGCTTGCGCGCCTGCCAAGGTAGCAAACGAGGTGTCGAGCGCGGTTTTGGAGATGAAGCCTTGGTCGACCAAGGCTTTGTTGTTCTCGAACTGGCGCTTGGCGATGTCGATCTGTGTTTTGGCGGCATCGGCTTGTTGTTCGGCTTGGCGCAAGCGGCGTTGGTATTCGGTGGGGTCGATGCGGGCGACCACTTGACCCGCTTTGACGCTGTCACCCTCACGGCCCTTGAGTTCGAGCAATTCACCAGCCACGCGGGCTTTGATGGCCACTGTGTTGACAGCCTTGAGGTTGCCAGTGACCGGCAAGGTGTGGATCAGGGTTTTGTTCTGAGCAGAGATCAATTCGCTGGCTTGCAATTGAATAAAACTGGCGGGCGCTGCAACGCTGCTCGAAGACGCTGCGGGTGGCATGGCTTGGGTGGGCTTGCGCATCACCATGTAAGCGGCACCCAAGGCCACGGCAATTACCAACGCCCAGACCCATGTGGATCGTGATTTCATCTCAAGCTTCTCCGTCAATCAAAGTTCAGGCTGGCCGCTGCCACCCCTGAATCAAGGTGTCAACATGTTGCTGCAAAAACACTTCGGGGTTCAACACGTGTGGTGAGGCACAGGCTGAAAAAGCATGTTTCCACATCGTGATGAACAAAATGGTGGAGATCAAACTGTAGACAGCCACGTCGGTGGCCATGGGTTTGAATTCACCGCTGTCGATGCCGCGTTGCAAGATGGCTTGAAACAGCCGGTTGCCTGGCTGCATCACCTCGGTTTCGTAAAACCGCACCACCTCTGGAAAGTTGCTCGCTTCGCTGGTCACCAACTTGGTGATGCCGCTGGCTTTGGTGTTGCCAATGCGCTCCCACCAGGAGTTCATGGCGTAGCGCAGCATCTCGGCGGTGCTGCCTTGGAAACTCTCAAACTCTTGGTTCCAAACGGGGAAATGGTCGGCCAAATTGGCACGGATTACCGCTTTGAACAGGTCTTGCTTGGTGTCGAAATACAAGAACAAGGTCCCTTTGGACACACCTGCGTGAAGCGCCACTTCTTCGACCTTGGTCGCCGCGTAGCCTTTTTCCACAAACAATGTCAATGCGGCTTCGAGCAATTCCACCGGACGCGCCTCTTTTCGCCGCTCACGTTTGTGCACGGCTTCAGGGTTGGCGGGGATGGCTTGGTGGTGGGGCATGTTAATGACTGACTGGTTATTAATGTAACCTGTCCATCAACTGCCCCAGCCACTCACGCAAGACTTGTCGATTGGCGCTTAAGCCATGGCCACTGGGCAGGTAATCGGTTTCCCAGCGCAACGGGGGTTGCACATAGCCCATGGGTGCGGGGTGAACCACAAACCCCGCTTGTTCAAAGTGGCGCAGGCTGCGCTGCATGTGCCAATCGTTGGTCACCAGGGCGATGCGGGTGATGCCTTTGGGAGCCAATTGCGCGTAGCTGAGTTCTGCGTTTTCTTGGGTGTCGCGGGACTGCTCGTCGACCCAAGCGAAGCGCATGCCCGCGTCGAGTTGCAAGACCCTGGCAGCCACCGCTGCTTCGCTCAAGGTTTGTTGGCTGGGTGCGGCCCAGCCCTTGCCGCCGCTGTACACCAGCGGCAACTGGGTTTGACGTGCCAAGTGGATGCCATAGCGCAGGCGCATGTGGGCATCATGGGCCAAGATCGGTTCGCCATATTCGGGCGCTTTGAGTTTGACTCCGCCGCCCAAGACCACAATGGCCTGGCTTTCCTTGAGCTGTGCGGTGCTCACGGGCGGGTAAGTGGCCAGCAAGCGCTGGTTCAAGCCGTAGGCGGTGGCTTGGCAACTCAAGACCCACAACATCACCGCGCCCATACCCACCAAGCCCCAGGCCCAGCGTCGGCGGGTGCGGGCCAACAGGCCACCCAGCAGGATCAATACCAGTGGGCCAGCGGGTGGCATCACCAGCGCTGTAAGCAGGGGTTTGAGGGGGCCAATCAGGGACATGGAATTTGAAGTGTCCCACAGTTATTAAGATGCCCTCATGAAGACTTCAACCATCACATTGGGCGGCGGCTGCTTTTGGTGCACCGAAGCGGTGTTCGTGCGGGTGCGTGGCGTCATCGATGTCGAGTCAGGCTATTGCAATGGCCTGCAAGCGCGCCAGCCCAGCTACGAAGACGTGTGCCGTGGCGACACGGGCTACAACGAGGTGGTGCGCTTGCAATACGACCCCCAGGTGATCAGCCTGCCCGACTTGCTGACGATTTTTTGCAGCATCCACGACCCCACCAGCCTGAACCGCCAAGGCAACGACGTGGGCACGCAATACCGCAGCGGTGTGTATGTCAGTGAGCCCAGCGATGAAGCGGTGGTCATGCAAACGCTGAGCGAATTGCAGGCCAGTTTCAGCCAACCCTTGGTGACCGAGGTGCAGGCGCTGCAGCACTATTGGCCAGCCGAGGACTACCACCAAGACTATTTTTTGAACAACCCGAACCAAGGCTATTGCGCCTTTGTGGTGGCACCTAAGGTGGGTAAGTTAGAGAAGCATTACAGCCAGTGGCTGAACACTTGAAGTTCGTCTAGCAAGGGTTTGGGGCGCAGGGGTCGGCCCAGGCCCGCGGTATGGCTCAGGGGGCCAATCGCTCTTTGACCCACTGCCCCTGGTCCAGACGGTAGACCAATCGGTCGTGCAAACGCGCCACGCCGCCTTGCCAAAACTCCCAGCGGTCGGGTACCAGCCGGTATCCGCCCCAATGCGGTGGGCGCGGCGGTTGCATCATGAATTTGGCGGCATAGCTCGCCGCATTGGCCAGCAGTTCGGCACGCGAACCAATCACCTGGCTTTGTGGGCTGGCCCAGGCACCGATGCGCGAATCCAGTGGTCGGCTGTGGAAATAGGCGTCACTCTCGGCTTCGCTGACTTTTTCCACCTGACCTTCGATGCGCACCACCCGCTCGAGCTCTACCCAATGGAATTGCAAGGCAGCAAACGGGTTGCCAGCCAATTGCTGGCCTTTTCGGCTGTCGTAGTTGGTGTACCAAACCAGGCCTTGCGGGTCACAGCCCTTGATCAGCACCACCCGGGTGCTGGGGCGCAGGTCGCTGCCCACGGTGGCCAAAGTCATGGCGTTGGCCTCGGGCACTTCGGCTTGGATGGCTTCATTGAGCCATTGCTCGAACTGAAGCAAGGGCACGCTCGGTGTTTGTTCTTCATGCAGTTGGGCGCTTTGGTAGCTTTTGCGCATGTCTGCCAAGTTGGAATTGCTCATATTGCCTCAGGGTAGCTCAATGGCTTATCTTAGATCCGTTCAAGCCGATTATTGCGTTAGCATGAAACCGACTCAGGAGTACCCGACATGATCAATATCTTGCGTGTGTCTAATTTGCCCCACGACATGCTCACCGTGCTGCAAACCAACTACTTGGTGCATGACCGAGACCATATCACCGACCCCGGGGCCTTAGGACGTATTCGCGCGATGGTGTCCTCTGACCAAACCGTGATTGACCGCAAGTTGCTGATGTTGTTTCCTGCCGTGGAAGTCATTTGCGTGTGTTCGGGGTCATTGCAAGGCATCGACTTGGCAGCGGCAGCAGAGCGCAAGATCAAGGTGATTTACACCCCCCATGTGCAAATCCCGGATCTGGCTGAGTTTGCGATGGGCATGCTGTTGGCATGCACCCGCCGACTGGCACACGCTGACCGTTTTGTCCGCAACAGCGACTGGGTGGATGGCCCTTACCCCATGACACGTCGCCTCAGCGGCGGTCGGCTCGGCCTGGTCGGCATGGGTGACCAAAGCCTAGCGATTGTCAAACGGGCCAAGGCATTTGACATGCTGATCCACTACACCGCGCAACAGGAAGTCCCAGCCTCTGGCGGTGTTTTTCACCCGAGCGTCAAAGACTTGGCCGCGCATGTGGATTTTTTGATGTTGGCCGAAAGTGGCCCAGAGGCAACCGCCAAAGTGATCAATGCCGAGGTGCTGCAGACCCTGGGTTTGAACGGTTATCTCATCAACTTGGCCAACGCGGCCGCGGTGGACCAAGTCGCCTTGATCGAGGCGCTGCAAAAGAAAGCCTTGGGTGGCGTGGCCTTGGATGTATTTCCCGAGGAGCCACGCGTGGCGGCTGAATTACGCAACGCAGCCAACGTCGTGCTCACACCGCACATCGCCAGTGCCACCCACGAGGCCCGCCGGGCCATGGTCGAGTCGGCCTTGCGTCAATTGGCCGAGCACTTTGCCCAAGAGCTGAAACCAGCTTGATTGCTTAACCGGGGTCAGACACCTTCTCAGCAGGGGTCAGACCCCCGCGCTGGGTGCTCAGCGAGGAAAACCGCCGCCGCTTTTGCGCTTGCCTCCAAAGCCTCCGCCCGGTTTACCACCACCGCCGCCGCCACCGCCACCGCGACGGTTGCCACCGCCACCGCCACCGCCTCGGTTACCACGGCTGAGCAAGTCCACCGATGTCATGGTCGGGTCGGGCTGACGGCCTGCGCCCCCACCTGACTTGTGTCCAAAGGCGTTCACGCCGCTTTGCGTGCCTAAATGGGCATTGGCACGGGGTTGGAAATCGTCTTCAAAATGCCTGGGTGGTTGTGCATCCAAGTCGTGGGGTGCGCCAGCCGCTGCGCCGGGACGGGGGCCACGGTCATTGCGGTCGCGACGGGGTTGGTTGCGACCGCCTGCGTGGTTGGGTCCGCCGTTGGGATTCGCCGCGCGGGCAGGGCGGTCCCCTCTGGGCTCTGGCCGAGGCCCGGCTGAGCGACCAGCGTCGCCACGGCCTGCGCCTTGGCCATCACCGCGTCCAACGGCTGGTTTTTTCTCGCGGATGCGCTCCATCATTTCTTGGCGAGCGGCACGCGCAGCGGCAGCCATCACGTCACGGCTGGGCGGCTTGCCCAAACCACCCCACAGGGTTTGGCGGCCCATGGCGATCGGTTCAGCGCGTTCATCGGTACCAGGGCCAAAGCCTTCGACTTTTTCCACGTCGATGGTTTGACGGGTGAATTTCTCAATTTCTTGCATAAAACCTTCCTCGTCCAAAGAGACCAAGCTGATCGCTTCACCGCTGGCACCTGCGCGACCGGTGCGGCCAATGCGGTGCACATAGTCTTCGCTGATGTTGGGGATTTCGTAATTGACCACGTGTGGCAGCTCGTCAATGTCGATGCCCCGCGCGGCGATGTCGGTGGCCACCAGCACGCGTATCTCGCCGGTCTTGAAGCCTGAGAGTGCCTGGGTGCGGGCGGTCTGGCTCTTGTTGCCGTGCAGCGCCATGGCGCTGATGCCCTGCTTGTTCAGGAAATCGGCCACATGGTTGGCGCCAAACTTGGTGCGGCAAAACACCAGCACCTGGCTCCATTGTTTGGTGTCGATGATGTGGGCCAGCAAGGCTTTCTTTTGCTGGCGACCCACCGGGTGGATCACCTGTTTGATCAGTTGCACCGTGGTGTTTTCGGGCGTGACCTGGATGCTTTGGGGGTTGTGCAGCAACTGCGCCGCCAGTTCGCGAATCTCGCTGCTGAAGGTGGCAGAGAACAACAGGCTTTGCTTCTCCTGGGGCACCAGGGCCAGCACTTTTTTCACGTCATGGATGAAGCCCATGTCGAGCATGCGGTCGGCCTCGTCAAGCACCAGTATTTGCACGGTGGACAGGTCGAGAAAGCCTTGTTGTTGCAAATCAAGCAAGCGTCCCGGGGTGGCCACCAAGATGTCCACGCCTTGCTTCAAAGCCTTGATTTGCGCGGCCATGCCCACGCCACCAAAGATCACGGCGGATTTGAGTTGCAGGTGTTTGCCGTATTGGCGCACCGACTCTTCCACCTGCGCTGCGAGCTCGCGGGTGGGGGTGAGCACCAAGGCACGGATGCCAAACACGCCAAAGCGGTTGGTGGCACTGCGGCTCATGGTGAGTTTGTGCAGCAAGGGCAGGGTGAACGCGGCGGTTTTGCCGGTGCCGGTTTGGGCGCCTGCCAACAGGTCTTGGCCAGCGAGGACCGCTGGAATCGCCTGGGCTTGGACAGGGGTGGGGGTTTCGTAGCCTTGCTCGCGCACAGCTTTCAGAATGGCCGGGGCCAAGTTCAGTTCATCAAAGTTCATGGTGGAGCGCGCTTTTCGCGACGCTTATGTTCGGCCCGTTCTGCCCAAAGACAAGGCAGCCAGTGAAAGACCGAGGAAACACAGGTGGGCAGGTAAAGGACAAACAGCTTGTTTGAATCCGGCCCCAGCAGAAGCGCTGATGTTGAGGCAACTGGTGGCAACAACTCGGCGCATTCTCGCACGAAAGCAGGGGCGGGCTTTTGGGGGTGGGCTGGCAAGGGCTATGCGGGTGCCAGAAGCCGGGTGCTTGGTTAAAAGAGCAGAGATAATCGTCCGTTAACCGCCGCCACACAGTGTGGCGCCAAGTCCAGAGAGTCACTCCATGTCCCAATACGTTTTCTCCATGAACCGGGTCGGCAAAATCGTGCCGCCGAAACGCCAAATCCTCAAAGATATTTCCCTGAGCTTCTTCCCCGGCGCCAAGATCGGCGTGCTCGGTACCAACGGTTCTGGTAAGTCGACTTTGCTCAAAATCATGGCCGGCATCGATAAAGAAATCGAGGGCGAAGCCATTCCCATGGCCGGTTTGAAGATCGGGTATTTGCCGCAAGAGCCGAAACTCGACCCGAATGAAACCGTGCGCCAATCGGTGGAAAACGGCATGGGCGAGGTGAAGGCCGCGCAAACCCGCCTGGAAGAGGTGTATGCCGCTTATGCCGAAGAAGATGCCGACTTTGATGCCTTGGCCGCCGAGCAGGCCAAACTCGAAGCCATCATCGCCACCGCGGGCGATGCGTCTGAGCACCAACTCGAAATTGCCGCCGACGCACTGCGCCTGCCGCCCTGGGACGCAATCATCGGCAAGCTCTCAGGTGGTGAAAAACGCCGTGTGGCCTTGTGCCGCTTGCTGCTCTCGCGCCCCGACATGCTGCTGCTGGATGAGCCGACCAACCACTTGGACGCCGAATCCGTCGATTGGCTCGAGCAGTTCTTGTCGCGCTTTTCAGGCACCGTGGTGGCCATCACCCACGACCGCTATTTCTTGGACAACGCAGCCGAATGGATTTTGGAGCTCGACCGTGGCCACGGCATCCCCTACAAGGGCAATTACTCCTTGTGGTTGGAGCAAAAAGAAGCCCGCCTCGAGCAAGAACAACGCACCGAAGACGCCCGCAGCAAAGCCATGAAGAAGGAGCTGGAATGGGCGCGTCAAAACCCCAAAGGCCGCCAAGCCAAGAGCAAAGCGCGTTTGGCCCGCTTCGAGGAGCTGTCGGATTACGAATACCAAAAGCGCAACGAGACGCAAGAGATCTTCATCCCGGTGGCCGAGCGTTTGGGCAACGAGGTGTTCGAGTTCAAAAACGTCAGCAAGTCGTTTGGCGACCGCGTGTTGATCGACAACCTGAGTTTCCAAGTGCCGGCTGGCGCGATCGTGGGCATCATCGGCCCCAATGGCGCGGGTAAATCCACCTTGTTCAAACTCATCGCTGGCAAAGAACAGCCCGACAGCGGCGAGGTCAAGATCGGCCAAACTGTGAAGATGGCCTTTGTGGACCAAAACCGCGACGACTTGGCCAACGAAAAAACCGTGTGGGAAGACGTCTCGGGCGGCTTGGACATCTTGACCGTGGGCAAGTTTCAAATGCCCAGCCGTGCTTATTGCGGGCGTTTCAACTTCAACGGTGGCGACCAGCAGAAAAAAGTGGGCACGCTCTCTGGCGGTGAACGCGGCCGCTTGCACCTGGCCAAGACCTTGATTGAAGGCGGCAACGTGCTGCTGCTGGACGAACCCTCCAACGACTTGGACGTGGAAACCTTGCGGGCCCTGGAAGACGCCTTGCTCGAGTTTGCGGGCTCGGTGATGGTGATCAGCCATGACCGCTGGTTCCTCGACCGCATCGCCACCCACATCTTGGCCGCCGAAGGCGACAGCCAGTGGGTGTTCTTCGACGGCAACTACCAAGAGTACGAAGCCGACAAGAAGAAACGCCTGGGCGAAGAAGGTGCCAAGCCCAAGCGCGTGAGGTTCAAAGCCCTGAAGTGATCCTGTGGCCCGCTGTGTGTCGAAATAAAGCCATAAGAATCAACTGATTCTTGAATACCGCTGAATTTCTATGTAATTTCCAAAATTGTTAGTTAAAAAATACTATAAAATGATGGAAATTGAATCCCTTGAGCGTCACACACGCAGCGGAGCCCCCCATGAGCCACAAAGCCACCCCCGATTCCAGCGATGAGTATTGCGGCACCAGTTATGCCGCCAAATTGCTCAATTTATCCGTCGGCTCGGTGCAAACCTTGGTGGAAAAAAACGAGTTGTCCGCCTGGAAGACCCAAGGTGGTCATCGGCGCATCTCGATCCAATCCATTCACGACTATCAAAACCGCGCTGCCCTCTCTGTCGGCAGCCCATTTCATGATGGCAAATACCTCCGGGTCATGGTGGTCGAGGATGACCCCGCTACCCGCGCCATGTACCAGTCGCACTTTGACCTGTGGGATTTGTCGCTCGACGCCACCATCTCGTCCTCCGCGATTGAAGCTTTGCTTGACATCCCGGTCCTCAAGCCCCAAGTGCTGCTCACTGATTTGCGCATGCCCGGCATTGACGGCGCAGAAATGCTGCGCCAACTCCACAAACACCCCCAGTTTGCCCAGGTTGCGGTGATCGTGGTGACAGGTTTGAGCGAAGACGACATAGCCGCCTATGGTGGTTTGCCCGAGGGCACACATGTGCTGCGCAAGCCTGTTGACATGGGTTGGTTGCGCGGGTATTTCCAAGCCATGCTGTCTATCCGCATGGGAAGCAAGCGCCGCTCGGCCACCACTGCAGGCGAAACAGACCACGCCTGATTTTGATGGTTATAAATAATCAATTTTAGTATTACAATTAATTACATATTCGGCGGATTCAAGTTCGAAGCGCAACGCGCTTTAGTGATTGATGAAACACCTCTGCGGGTGTTTTGAATCCCAATCTTTTTCTTGGTCTGTTATTCAATCTGTTTTGAATCATTCTAATTTCCTCATC
>Ga0247843_1001830_pt1 | contig 41185 bp, 38 predicted proteins | sample LaCruzMarch2017__FD_192420 | JGI IMG/M metagenome (GOLD analysis project Ga0247843, IMG submission 192420) | Freshwater microbial communities from meromictic Lake La Cruz, Castile-La Mancha, Spain - LaCruzMarch2017_8m | ecosystem: Environmental > Aquatic > Freshwater > Lake | place: Spain...
TATTTAAAAACAACAATATAGTTATATTACATTATCTGAAATTGTAAATAATATTATTATATTGCAACTCTTACATAAACCCTGTTCTGTTAATAATTGTAATAAAAAAATTTTTACAGCAGGGATTGTTAACCAACAGCAAGGTATATTTGTATGCCTGTAGCCTTTGGCATGCTTTTCTCAGGAAGGGGGCGATGTTTACTATTAAAAAAGTTGTAAATTGTACAGTAGCATGGCTTAGTCAACTTCCCTAATTGGTTTGAGCTTCTTTTTGAAAAGGTTTTTCAATCTATACCATAGAGTTTTTGGCATTGGTGTGCGGTCAAAGTGATAACGTTTACTAGAGATGTTCTCATATGTTTTGATACATCCGGGGATTACCTGCTCATAATAAATAACATAAAGGTCGCGCATGAATATCTTCATCACCTCGTGTCCCCATTTATTTACTTGCTGTGGCACTCTTGCCAGCGCTTCAATACAAGCTATTGCTTCTTCTGCTCTAGGATCTGAACGTTTATACACATCAGCTTCTGGGCTTAAATTAAATAAATTATCTATGATCATTGCTTCAATAATTATCCCTGGGTAAGGTTCTTTGAAGAATTTGCATAAATAGTTCATTCCATTCTGCTTTATTCTTTTTTCAAGCATTGCTTTATAAAAGAAAATTTTTATTTTAGTTTGTAGAACTATAAATCCACCGCGTTTATTTTTTCTAAAAAATCTAAGAGCAGTTTCTTCAGTGATTAATTTTTGCAATCCAAATTCTTGCAATTTTGCATGGACTGATTTGTCATAATCTATATCTTTTAGCCTACCGATTCTAACATTTTCTTTTGCCCTTGTGCCACCTAGATCAGCTGAGTATCTTGAGTATTGGCGACCATATTCGTCACGCATGATATCAGAATAATGTCCCGTTTCTTGTCCGCCTATAACAATTAATCTTGCAATGGCTGGCCACCCATCTCCATATTTTGCGTTTTTATCTGGATTCTCTGCTAGAGGATTACCACCACATGAGATAAATACTGCTGTTGACACGCCATCAGTGCTTTGCATGCCGCTATTTTCACCAGATGTACGCCAACTAGTGATATCGAGCAAGTCGCCTATGCTATAGGAATGAGAAACAAATACTTCTGTATTCTCTTGTAGTATTAGCATAATAACTACTGGATGAGCAGTTTGTACTACTAGTCTCGCTAGTTTCATTTCTTCTTCTAGGCTAATTTTTTGATACTTATCTAATTCAAGACGGAGTAGCCTTATATGATCATTAACTTTTTGTCTTAGAATTTCTCCACGATATTGCCCGGCTAGTTGTTTACCTATTATTTTATGAGTGATCGGTAGTAATTTTTGATCATACAACTCTCTACTGCTGAACATCATACTTATCCCTAAAGACGGCACGTATAATCTTGCAAAATTTATTTTGCTGTGATCAGCATCTATTCTTAATCGACCGGAGTTTACTAGTTGTGAAGCTAGATGTTCCTGGCCAACAAACATTTCTTCTTTTTCTATCCCTGGGATAAAGTCTAAAATGTGATAAATGTTACTGCCCATGATAAAACATCATCTATTAAAATATGCTTAAGATAACATATCTAGGTTAATATAGAATTAACTGCAGTTAAAGTTTATTTGTTGGAATGGTTTTATTATTTAATGCTACCATTTTATCAACGGAGCTTTTATGCTTTTTAAAATCAGCTAGATCAGAACCGCTTAATTTTTTTACCGGTATAGATTTAATTGAAAGAGGATTGATATGTTTTCCTTTAACTAGTACTTCATAATGTAAATGCGGTCCTGTTGAACTTCCAGTAGTTCCAACATATGCTATTACTTGACCTTGTTTAATTGTAGATCCTTTTTTGATACCAGGAGTGAAAGATCTAGCGTGAGCATAAGCAGTAGAGAGTTCATTATTATGTCTAATTCTAACATACTTACCGTAGGCTCCCTTAACGCCTATTTCTTCAACTACGCCGTTACCAGCAGCATATATAGGAGTTCCTAATGGAGCTGCAAAATCTATCCCTTTATGCATTTTAGAAAACCCTAGTATTGGATGTTTTCTCATGCCAAAATTTGATGATATCTTAGCTACCGGAACAGGCGTCTTGAGTAGCGATCTACGCATAGTAGTGTAATCGCTACTAATAAACTCTTCAGAGCCATCTTTGAATGTATAACGATATATATTATATTCTTTTCCACTAAGAGTTAGTGAAGAGAATAAGACTTTCCCATGATGAGAAAATTTGCCATCTTCAGTGCTAAAGGTTTCAAGTAATACATTGAATGTATCATTTGGCTGAATATCTCTTTGAAAATCAACGCTATAACTATAAGCGTTAATTGTTTCTATCATTGCATTTCTTGGTATACCGGCTTTCTCAGCAGCGCCAAAAATACTAGAGTCTATGTTTGCAGATAATTTAACAACATCTTTTTTAAGCGGAATGAATATTTCTTTTAATTTAAACTCTTCATTTTGACGATGGATCTCAATTTTTTTATCATTGTTTAGCTTTAGCGATATTGATTGTAAGATTTTTTGATCGTCTTCAAGTATATAATAAACCCGTAAAACCTGGCCGATTTGTATTTTCCTTAAATCGTAAACGGAGGCTGTGATTTCAATAACTTGGTTGATTTCTTGTTCTGACATAGAAAATTTACTCAACACACTACGAAGTGTGTCGCCACGCTCTATTACAATTTTTGTTTCCTCTATGGTTTGACTAGTGGAAAGTAAATTATTAGAAGCTCTTGGATAGTAGTAGAACAAAATTATAGCCGACAATAGAAGCAAGAGAAACACTCTTGCGTATAAATAATATGATTTAAAAGAAATATTGATATTAGCTTTTGTTTCTAATTCTTGCATTCTAAACTTAGTTTATAAAGAATCTACACTCAGCACAACCTAATGGTTTGCCACTTTAGAAATTATTATCGCTTAATAAACTATATAAAGTCAATAGCTTTTATTATAAATTTATTATAAATTATTTAATTTTGGCTTAAACATAAAACCGTACTTAATCCAGTAATTCCAATCAGCATCCAAAAACTATATGGCTTTTATAGTAAAAGTTCGTCACCAGGACTATAAAATTTGTAATGTATTATGTTAATGATCCAGGCATACTAAGAACTTTTAAGAGCATGAAACATGCCATAATATATTTTACTATGAATCTTGCGAGCCATCTACATGGTAAAAGAATAAAGTAACCCAATAGCATAGTAAAAATATCGTTATTAACCAAGAAGCTAAGTTTTTTTGCAGAAGAATACATGTTTTATTTCTCTTAAAAAACTCTTTTGATTTGATAGTCTAAAGTTTCTTTAAACATATTTCTTACCTTGTTATCTGGTAGTTTATCAAGAATCTTATGGCAGTTGTTAATAAATTCTGATGCCAGTTTTGTAACTATAGCTTCAGCTTTATATTTGTACATTAATTCTCTAAATAGATTAAAGTCTTCTTTTGTTTTTTCTGGGAGGTTAAATATCTCAATAATTTTCTTTTTTTCTTTAGTAATGGCTTGTTCATAAGTAATTATTGTAGGTAACGTGACTTTCCCTTCGTAAAAATCATCACCAATGTTTTTTCCTAATTTCTTAACATTGGCATTATAGTCTAATATATCATCAATGATCTGGAAGGCTATGCCTATGTTCATGCCTAGATCATACATTAATTGCCATGTTTCTTCATTTTGTTCGGCAATAATTGCTCCTGCTTTACATGCTGCAGCAAATAACTCAGCAGTTTTTGCACTAACTATTTTGATGTATTGTTCTCGTGACAGCTTAATATTATTAATAACATTAAGTTGCATTACTTCGCCCTCAGCTATTATTGCAGCAGCTTTAGACAAAACTTCCAGTACAGGTAAGGATTTGGTGTCAACCATCATCATAAATGCTTGGCTGAATAGAAAATCACCTACTAATATACTACGTTTGTTTCCCCATTTCTGGTGCGCTGTTAAATTTCCTCTTCTTAATTTACTTTCATCTACAACGTCATCATGGAGTAATGTTGCTGAGTGAATAAATTCAACGGCAGTAGCGATTTTTATATGATTATTGCCATTGTAGCCAAATAATTTGGCACTCATAATGGTAAGTGCTGGTCTAAGCCTTTTACCACCCGCTTCAAGAAGATAATCAGATATTAATTTTATAGTATTATCTCTATTAGACACGCATAGCTTTATGGTTTGGTCTACTTGTGATAAATCATTGCTGATGTAATCATAAATGTGTTTTATTGAATTCTGCACTTTAATTTATTTTTTGTATAAAAATATATCCACTCTTCTGCTATGTGGATTGTTAATTATTGTATGGGTATTAATCAAATTATCTTTTTCTCCAAATGCTTTTGTTGTAATACGATCATTTGACACAACTCCGCTATTAATTAAGATATTTCTTACAGAATCAATTCTATGTTGAGATAATTTTTTATTTGATTTTCTTTCACCAACCATATCAGTATAGCCATATAATACAATATTCATGTCTGTTTTTACTTTTCTTAGTTCAGATATTAACTTTTGCATAGATGCTATTGATGAATCTTCAACAGTGGCGCTAGCATGCTTAAAATATATTGAATGTATATTATCAGCATAGCTTATAAATTCTTTTTCAGCATCAATACGGAATATTAAAGTTTTTATGCTTTGATAAAAATTTGACTTACAATAATTGATGTCGTTGGTTAGCAATTTTTGATTGTTTGCTATTTGTTCGACCCAACAATCAAAGAAAAGTTGGGCTTCAGCAGTATTTTTAGGATTTGCCCATATGGTTTCCGCTTTCTTTTCAAGTAAGCTCATTAATACTAATCGTGCTCTGGTGAGTTCTAGAACCGAGTTTTGAGGGAGTTTCCATTTAGATAAATTTTCTGGATCTACATTTTGACTTTTTTGTACCATTACTGCTTTATCACTAAAAAATTTCCAACTTTTACTATCATCTCTCTCTTTTGATTTTTCGGCATAATTATTGTAGTTGTTAGCTAGATCAATCTGAAATTGATTTGATGGGGTTGTATTATTTGAATGATGTGCACAACCGTATGTTAGGATTAACAAAAAACAAAAGAAAATCTTTTTTAGGTACATCTGATTCCTTGACTTATGTTATATAAATAAGTTAACTCATATTCATGATATGCTGAGAAATTTTATTAATCAACTTTTAAAAGTCCTAATTATAATGGCAAATTTTTCTATTGAAGATCAATATAGTAATTATGTTTTAGTCGGACTTGATGAGGTTGGTCGTGGGGCTTGGGCCGGTCCAATAGTAGTGGGGGCTGTAATAATCAACAGAAATTTTGACTGTACAAAAATACATGATTCCAAGACATTATCTAAACCAAATCTGCTTAAATTTAGCAGAGAGATACTTACTAGACATATTTGTAGTATAGGTGTATCTGATATAGAGGAAATAAATCAATCTAACATTAATCAAGCAACTGTCTCTGCTATGCTAAGAGCAATAGATGGACTTCCAGTAAAACCAAATATGGCCTTAGTTGATGGTAATATAAAGTTAGATGGAGATATTAAAACCCTTAATGTTATTAAGGGAGATAGTATTAGTGTTTCAATAGCTGCTGCTTCAATTATAGCTAAGGTTTATAGAGATAATTACATGGCTAAGCTAGCAATTGAATTTCCTGATTATTTGTGGGCAAAAAATGTTGGATATGGTACTCAAAAACATCTAGAAGGAATAATTAGTTATGGTGTTTCACTTCATCATCGAGTAAATTATAAGCCTATACAAAAAATTCTTTCTCAATCTTAATTTTGGTAAAAGAAAATGACTGAAAACACAAAAATTACAGTGGCATATGGCGATGGTATTGGCCCTGAAATAATGGAAGCAACTTTAAGAATATTAAAAGATGCTGGGGCAAAAATTCATATTGAAGCTGTTGAGGTTGGAGCAGAAGTTTATAAAAGAGAGAACACCACGGGAATATCAACTTCTGCTTGGGATTCTATTAGAACAACTAAAATTATGCTTAAGAGCCCAATTACAACTCCTCAAGGAGGCGGCTATAAAAGCTTGAATGTTACTTTTAGAAAAACCTTAGGTTTATATGTTAATCTTCGTCCCTGTATTGCATATGCGCCGTATATTTCAACACTACATCCTGATTTGGATGTTATTATTGTTAGAGAAAATGAAGAAGATTTATATGCTGGCGTTGAATATAGGCCAACACACAATATGTATAAATCTCTTAAGCTTATTACAAGAACTGGCTGTGAAAAAATAATACGTTATGCATTTGAGTATGCATTAAAAAATAACCGCAAGAAAGTTACTTGTTTTTCTAAAGATAATATTATGAAATTTACTGATGGAGTATTTCATAAAGTTTTTGATGAAGTAAGACAAGAATATCCAACTTTAAAAAGTGATCATTATATTATGGATATTGGTTCAGCTAAACTTGCTAGCAAACCAGGAATTTTTGATGTTATAGTAACTTCTAATTTATATGGAGATATTATTTCTGATATTGTTGCAGAAATTTCTGGATCTGTTGGTTTAGCCGGGTCTGCAAATATTGGAAATGATTATGCGATGTTTGAGGCTGTGCATGGCTCTGCTCCTGATATTGCTGATAAAGATATCGCTAATCCATCTGGCATAATAAATGCCTCTATAATGATGCTATTGCATATCGGTCAGCCAAAAGTAGCTGCTCTAATACAAAATGCCTGGCTTAAAACTTTGGAAGATGGAGTTCATACTGCTGATATTTATAATGAAAAAATTAGCACTAAAAAGGTTGGAACTAAAGAATTTGCTAGTGAAGTTATTAAAAGGCTTGGTCAAAAACCAATAAAAATGAAGGAAGCTTCTTATGCTGAAGCAAAAGAAAAAATAACTGAATATCAGCCTACCATTAATATGAGTGAGAAAAAACAGTTAGTTGGTGTCGATGTTTATCTTGATTGGCAAGGTGATGATATTAATTCTCTAGCAAAGCAAATTCAGGATATAACCGATGGTGAACTTAGATTACAAATGATCTCTTCAAAAGGGCTAAAGATTTGGCCAGTTAAGATCATGAACAAGATTGATGGTGATTATTTTAGCTTAAGATTTGTGCCTAACAATCAAGAGAAAATTACCACTCATCAAGAAGTAGTTGATTTGTTAAATAAGATTTCGGCGATTGGTTTAGATTTTGTACAAATAGAAAATTTATATAGCTTTGATAAGAAGTTTGGATTTTCGTTATCTCAGGGTGAATAATTTTATTTATTCAAATGGTTGGTAACTAATTCCTGAGCTTGTTCAGAGGTTATATCCATTGGATCCAAATTCTTTGGAGTGCTAACATTGATTTTGCCATATTTTAGATATGGTCCATATCTTCCTTTATATACAACAATTTCAGTCCCCTTAAAATCACCTAGAGATTTTAAAGCAGAGTTTCCAGCGGTAGATTTTCTGTCCTGACTGAGTAGTAATTCAGCTGCTATTGTATCAATTGTGAAGACATCTTCTTGGTTTATCAAAGAAGCATATTTCCCATCATGATTTACGAATGCCCCAAATTTTCCTATTCCTGTGGTGATCATTTTACCTGTCACTGAATGTTTACCAATATCACGTGGCAAGGATAATAAATCTAATGCTACCTTCAAATCCAAGTTGTCCATGCTAATAAATTTTGGAACAGATGAGCGTTTTGGTTTATTCTTTTTATCTCCATCTGGTCCTAGCTGTACATAAAAACCATAAGGTCCTTTTTTAAGCAATACTTCTATGCCATCAGCATTTTTACCAATCACTTTATTTTCGATCTGATTTTCTATCGATCTATTGTCTCTATCTTCGGTTGCATCAGCAGTATATATTTTATGTGTATGTTTGCACTCAGGGTAATTTGAGCACCCGACGAAAGGGCCAAACTTACCAATTCTTAGGCCTAGAATACCATTGGTGCATGATGGACATTTTTTTGGATCGACATTGCTGTCTGCATTTTTAGGAAAAATATGTCCTGCAACTAATGGTTCTAGCTCATTGATCACATGAGTAATGTCATATTTCTGAACTTCTTCTGTGTTGTGATTAAAGTCTGACCAGAACTCTTGCAGCAATTTTTTCCATTGCATTTTTCCGTCAGAAACTTCATCGAGTTTTTCTTCTAAATCAGCAGTGAAACCGTATTCAACATATTTTTTAAAGAATACAACTAAAAATGCCGTAACTAAGCGGCCACGCTCTTCTGGTAAGAAGCGTTTTTTATCTAACTTAACGTAATTGCGCTCCTGTAATACGGAAATTATTGAAGCATAAGTAGATGGTCTGCCTATACCAAGTTCTTCTAATTTTTTTACTAAACTAGCTTCACTATATCTTGGTGGAGGTTCTGTAGCATGCTGGCTTGATAACACTTCGTTTAATGAAAGTTTTTCGCCTTCAGTTAATGGTGGTAGAGCAAGGTTTTCTTCCTCTTCTGCATCATCAAGATCTTCTTTGTATAAGCGATAAAAGCCATCGAAAACCATAGTAGAACCGGTTGCACGCAAAATGGCATAATTATCATTTGTAATAATGTTAGCTCCTACCAGGTCAATTAAAGCACTTTCCATTTGGCAAGCTACCGTTCTTTGCCAAATTAATTCATAAAGACGTTGTTGATCAGATTCTAAATATTGAGCAGTAACTTTTGGAGTTAAATTAATATTGGTTGGTCGAATAGCTTCATGTGCTTCTTGAGCATTTTTTGCTTTAGTTTTATAAACTCTAGCGCTTTCTGGTAGATATTTCTTACCAAACTCTTTTTCAATAAATTCACGCGCACTAGTAACTGAGTCTGCAGATAATTGTGTGCCATCCGTACGCATATATGTAATTAAACCTATATTTTCTCCGTCCACTGATACGCCTTCATACAGTTTTTGGGCAACCTGCATTGTTCTTTTTGCACTAAATCCAAGTTTACGAGACGCCTCTTGTTGTAAAGACGAGGTAATGAATGGAGGATAAGGATTACGTTTTTGTTGTTTTTTCTCGATATCATTTATAGTATATTGTTTTTCTTTTAGCTGGCTGACTACATTATTAACTTCCTCTTGGTTAGCAAAGTGAAATTTTTCTAATTTTTTAGACTGTAAATGAGTAAGTGTTGCCCAAAATTGATTTTCAAGAGTATTAGACAGGCTGCATTTTACTTTCCAATAATCTTGGCTGATAAATCGGTCAATCTCATCTTCTCGTTCGCATATTAATCTTAAAGCTACCGATTGTACCCGGCCAGCAGACTTGCTTCCTGGTAGTTTACGCCATAAAACTGGAGATAGAGTAAATCCTACAAGATAATCTAGTGCTCTTCTGGCTTGTTGAGCATTGACTAGATCAGTGTCAATCTCACGCGGGTGCTCAATTGCTTCTTGTACAGATTTTTTAGTGATTTCATGAAAGACAATTCTTTTTACTTCTATATCTTTGGTTAGTGCTTTTTTCCCTTTTAATACCTCGACTATATGCCAAGCAATTGCTTCTCCTTCTCTATCTGGATCGCTTGCTAGGTAGATTTTTTTTGCAGTTTTTGCAGCGCTAACTATTTCTTTTACATGTTTGGTGGCTTTGTCATTGATTTCATAATCCATGGCAAAGTCTTCTTCTGGTCGTACAGAGCCATTGCGTGAGGGTAAATCTCTAATATGACCAAAAGATGAAATAACCTTATACCCAGCTCCCAGGTATTTGTTTATTGTTTTTGCTTTAGTTGGTGATTCAACTATGACTAAATTCATTTATCAACTCATTAAGGTTATGGTATTATGACTACTTTTGATTATTTTTCCTTCTAATTCAAGCTCTAATATCGCTATTTGAATAATATCCACAGATAAATTATGTCTAATCATTAAATCATCTATTGTAGTAGGTGAAAAACCTATGCTAGACAAGATCAAATCCTGTATCTGATCAATACCTTGTTTGATCTCACATGCTTCTTCTGGCAAATCTTTATCAGTTGTTTCTGTATTTAGCAAATCTAATTGCTTAGGTCGATTATAATTTAAACATTCAAGAATGTCTTCTGCTGATTCAATTAAGATCGCCCCTTGTTTAAGTAAGTGGTTTGTGCCACTGTAACGATAATCTAGAGGAAACCCAGGAACAGCAAAAACATTCCTTCCTTGTTCTGCTGCAAATCTTGCAGTAATTAAAGATCCTGATTTAAGATTTGCTTCCATTATTACAGTGCTCATGCATAATCCTGAGATAATGCGGTTGCGTTGTGGAAAGCTTTTGGCAGTTGGTGGTGTGCCGTAAGGATTTTCTGCTATTATTAGTCCGTTTTCGGCTATTTCTTCAAATAATTTTTTGTTTTCCGGAGGATAAATGTTGTCTATGCCCCCGGCAATAACTGCTATAGTACCATTCACTATACTGCTTTTATGAGCAGCGGTATCAATACCTCTAGCCAAACCTGAAACAATTACCAAATCTGCTTGAGATAGCTCTTTAACTATTTTGTGAGTAAAGTTTAAACCATTTGTTGATGCATTGCGTGAACCAACTATTGCTATACTATCTCTCTGGAGCAGTTCTTTTTTCCCACGTATCGTTAAAAAAGGTGGGGGGTCTGCTGTAAGTTTAAGTAAATAGGGGTAATCTTGATCTTTGTAATGTAAAAATTGTGCACCAAGTTTTTCTGTTTGTTCTAATTCTTGCTGTATATCATTCTCAGAAGCTAGTGTGATCTTTCTTGTTTTTAGATTTAATGACGGTAGTTCAGAAATTCTTTTAATTGCAGTGACTGCGGAACCATAATATTTAAGGAAGGTATAAAAGGTTTTAATCCCAATATTATCTGAACGAATTAATCTTAAGCAAGCCAGCCTCTCTTCTTTACTAATTCTACTTTGATTATTCATATATCTATTTCTAGATATAGGGTCTAATTAAAGCTTCTCTGCGTGTGAGGTAAGGTAGTCTGCAACGCCTTCAGCATTTGGCTTCATACCATCTTGACCTTTTTGCCAACCAGCAGGGCATACTTCACCATGTTTTTCGAAGAAAATTAAAGCATCAACCATACGAATGGTATCATCAATGTTGCGTCCTAGCGGTAAGTCATTAACTAGTTGATGGCGTACTATGCAATTTCTGTCTATTAAAAAAGTTCCTCGTAATGCAATTGCTTCATCAATCAATACGTCGTAGCTGCGAGCGATATTCTTTGTTAGGTCTGAAACTAATGGGAATTTAATTTGTCCGATACCACCTTTGTTAATATGAGTGTTTTTCCATGCTATATGAGTGAAATGAGAATCGATACTTATGCCGATTACTTTCGCTCCACGTGAAGCGAATTCAGCTAAACGATTGTTAAATGCAATAATTTCTGAAGGGCAAACGAATGTAAAGTCTAATGGGTAAAAGAATAATACTCCAATGTCTCCGTTGAGATATTGATGTAGAGAGAATTTATCCATAACTTCATTATCTGGCATTACGGCTTTAGCAGTGAAGTCTGGCGCTAATTTTCCAACAAGAACTGTCATATAAAACTCCTGATTAAGTTTGTTTAGTATATTTAGCCTCAAAATAAGCTTATTTTAAATTAAGCGCAAGTATTTTAATTTATTATGACTGGTGCAGTTTTTACCTACTAATATTCTTAATTTTGATCAGCTACTTGTAAAACAGTTTGACATCAAGGTTATCTATAAGCTATAAAAATGCTAAGTGGCGAGGTAGCTCAGTTGGTTAGAGCAGCGGAATCATAATCCGTTTGTCGGGGGTTCAAATCCCTCTCTCGCTACCACTTTAAACTGGTTTATACCGAAGAGATGGTATAATTTATTATTTTTATAAGATAACTTGTAAGAAAATTGCCCAATCAAACAGAGCCGAGTTGAGGAGTTTCTGATTTTTACAAAATGAAACTAAGAGGCGTTTTTACAACTTCTCTAACTCTAAGCCTATTTAATGTAGTAATCGACGCTTACCAATACCCTCACCACTTTTTCTATGAAGTAGACTTCATTGCTGCTATATTGTTGAGAGCTGCCATAGGCTTTCTGATCAAAATTAGGCCCACTAGCAATAGCCTCTCTAGAATAAATACTGAATATGCCTTGAGAAGCATTTCTAATTTTGCCTACTTTCTGTGAGGAGGGGGCCAAGATATGCTCAGCTGCCTTCTTAGCTTCTTGCATAGCCTCAGATAGCATTACAGGTTTTATTTCATTCAACTTAGTAAAAAGGTACATAGGGGCATAGAATGTAGGAGAGTATCCATCGTATGCAAGTGTTACACCATCTTTCAATATGTCATTGATATTCTTGCTAGCTTTGTATACTGCATCCACATTAGCAGTTTTTATGACAATCTGATTATCTACAGCAAAGCGCTTTGCCTTGTTGTTTTCATCGTAGTAACGTTGGGCTGTTTTATCAAAAATGCGCATTACATCCTGCTCAATTTCCTCATCTTTGATGCCATATTTTTTAAGATAATCTACTGTCTTTTGTACATCTAATTCGATCTTATCGCGCACTAAATCAAGATCATCTCCTGTTGCGTTTATTGGAATCATCCAAATTGCAAAATCAGAGCGCACCTCTTTCTCAGCTAGCCCCTTGACTGATATATACTCCCTATTTTTATTAATGTTAATTAGGCCATCCCGCATAACAAAGGTTCCGGACAACACTACCACAAGGCTGACCACCATAGTGCATACAATCCTGCACCACTTAATACCAGTCTTACATCTGGTTGCTTCGGGGTTATTATTACCTAGTTGCTCCTCATTCTTCATACTCATTCCCACTATGTTAGAATCAACTCTTCTTGATTTTTAACTTTTTCATCATATCACGCAAGAAAAAAGATTATGAAACCCATTTAATTTTCTAATTATAATATAAAGTATCAAACATATATAAAGGAGTTTTTATGGATAAACCTTGCAGGTGTGCAGTAGAGGCATGTGAAACGATGCTCATAGAGCGGTCGTGTTTATAGATAGTGAGTGCACCATTCGTTGTAGTAATAGCAACTTAGCTATAAGAAAGAGATAGTCTTATCTTTGTAAATAGTACTAGATAAAAATTATAATCCTCTATATATTAGGAAAATGAAGTATTCTATATACATAGATATAATATGGTAAATAGAGGTATAACTTTAGAAGGGACATATTATACTCCGTTTGTCTGGAGTTCAATACCTCCCTCGTCACCATTATTTTTAGTATTGTAATTCTAAGTTGGTTATTATGAAAAAGCAGAAACTGCCTCTGTCAGTATTTATTGTTGCTAAAAATGAAGAAGAAAGAATTGGCTATACTCTAGACAGTGTAAAAGATATTGCTGATGAAATTATTGTAATAGATAGCGGCAGTGAAGATAAAACTCTTGATATTGCTAAGAAATTTGGTGCGCAAACTTATTACAAAAAGTGGGAAGGTTACGGATTACAGAAAAAATATGGCGAGAGTTTGTGTAAGAATGACTGGATTTTGAATTTAGACGCAGATGAGGCCTTAAGCATCTCTTTGAAGCAAGAAATCATCGATCTTTTTACAAGTGGAAAAATTAATAAATATTCAGGCTATATACTAGATATAAGGCTCATTCTGAAGAAAGAGTCTGAGGTGTCTATTTTTACTGTAAATACTTTAGCGATTAGATTATACAATAAGAATTTTGCTTCCTTTTCAGAGAGTACGGTACACGATTCTGTTATTGTAAAGGTTGGTAATGCAATAAGACTCAAAGGAAAAATTTTTCATCGTTGCTTCAAATCATTCACTCATCAATTAGATAAAATTAATTTCTATACATCAATGCAGGCGAAAGATTTATATAAAAAAGGCAAAAAGCCAAGCGCTCTGAGAATTGCTTTCGAGCCATTTTTGGCTTTTATAAAAGCATATTTTATGAGAAGATGGTGCGTTTATGGTTTTGCAGGAGTAGAACAGGCATATATATATGGATATTCTAAGTTCATAAGATTGATCAAAGCACGAGACTTATTTGAAATAAAAAATAAAAAGGGTAGCTGATTATGGTTAAAGAAAAGAAATCTAATATTAGACGTTTTTATTCCATCTATATGATTTTTATTGGTATTTTTGGTCAACTGGTTTTCTTTGCCCAAGCGTATAAAATTTTTACTACTCAGCATGCTACAGACGTTTCTATCATTGGATTTACTGCTGGTTTAGTTTCAGTAACTAGTTGGCTGATATATGGTATTATGCTGAAAGACAGACCACTTATTATTGCAAATAGCGTGGCTTGTTTAGGGGCTTTAGCAGCATTAGTTGGGATAATTATTTATGGGTAGAAGATTTATTTCTATTGTAAATTAATGCATGACTTATAAGTGCAAAATAATTTACTAAGATAAAAGAAAATAATACGTCACTTAGAAAATGTTTAGATAAAGTTATCCTGCAATAACTTATTATCAGTCCAGCAACCGTACCAAGTACAAAAGATAATTTTAGGTTTTTGGTTAAAACAAATACTATAGGGAAAACTAGAAATCCTGCAGCCGCATCCCCAGATGGGAAAGAACAATTAGTAACACATGTATTAGCGGTTTGCCAGAGACCAATATATATGTTTTCTCCACCGAAATTATTTATAGTATGTGGTCTTGGTCTATCAAATATATTTTTGATCAACTCAACCAGAAGTCCAGCTACAATTACTGCATTGAAAAATAAAAATACAAAGCTCTGCTTATATTTTTGGTAGTTAGTACTTAAAAAATTTGTTTGATTTTTCTTTGCGCAAAAATATCCAATAGAGCTTAATACTCCATATATTATAACAAGAGCTGTCGCTAAATATGCAATTAGACTCACTACTACTCTATTAAAATCTTTGCAGTAGGAATTGTGATCAAGCAATAAATTAGTTGATCCTAAGTCGATTTCTTGGAATCTTATAAAAGCAAAAGAATATAATAATATTATTGTTAGGAATATATAATTTATAGTTCTTATTTTCATGTAAATCCTTAGCTAGATTTAGTATATGACACCGCCAAGGCTATTTGCACGTAATGCATTAATATCAACAGTTACAATTTTTCCTAAGTATTGGTCAGCGTTATCAACATGCACTGCTTGCATATACTGACTCTTTCCGGTTATTTGATTTGCGTGTCTACCTGGTTTTTCAAGTAATACTTCCAATTTTTTTCCAACAAAGCTTTTATTAAAAGCATTTTGTTGCTCTAAAATCAAGTTTTGTAGAATTTGTAGACGCGCATTTTTTACATCTTCTGGTAATTGCGCCATGATGGATGCAGGAGTCCCTGGTCTAGGGCTATATTTAAATGAGTAAGCCTGAGCATAGCCTACTTCTTTTACTATTTGCAAAGTGTCAGCAAAATCTTTTTCAGTTTCTCCTGGATAGCCAACAATAAAGTCTGATGAGAAAGATATATCTGGTCTTGCTAATTTTAGTTTATTAATAGTTTCAAGATATTGCTCAACTGTATGCTTACGGTTCATATCCTTAAGTATTTTATTTGAACCAGATTGAATAGGCAGGTGTAAAAATGGCATTAATTTTGCTTCTGATCCATGAACTTCTATTAGGTCTTCAGTCATGTCATTAGGATGTGAAGTGGTGTACCTAATTCTTTTAATTGATCCAATTTTAGCAATATATTTAACCAAAGAAGCTAACGAATGTATATTTCCATCATCATCTATGCCATGATAAGCATTAACATTCTGTCCTAGTAACGTAATTTCAGCACTGCCAAGTGATGATAATTGTAATGCTTCGCGATATATCTGCTCTATTGGCCGTGAAAATTCAGAACCACGTGTATAAGGTACTACACAGAATTTACAGAATTTGTCACATCCTTCTTGAATAGATAAGAATGCTGAGACTCCTTGCCCATTCATTGATTCTGGTAATAAATCAAATTTCTTTTCTTCGATAAAACTTAGTTCAATGACGTGTTTTTTCTTACGCATTAGTTGTGCCATAAGTTCCGGTAAAGTGTGATATGATTGCGGCCCAACAACAATGTCAACCCAAGGAGATCTTTTGAAGATTTCCTCTCCCTCTGCTTGGCCAACGCAACCAGCAACGGCAATGATCATTTCTTGGTCTGTTTTACGTTGACGTGCAGTTTTGAATTTACGAATTCTGCCAAGTTCAGAATATACTTTTTCAGCAGCTTTTTCTCTAATATGACAGGTATTTAGTACCACCATATCTGCATTTTCAATAGTTTCAGTAATCTGGTAGCCGAATGGTTTTAAGACATCACCTATACGAATTGAATCGTAGACATTCATTTGGCAACCATAAGTTCTAATAAATAAGTTCTTTTGCATATACCATTTTCATTCTCACGTTGTCCTGCATTGTGCTTTACGGTGCTCGTGTGGTAAAAGTTACAGCCCGCTCCTCGACATTTTTCACTCCTATTGGATAATCTAAAATGAGAAACGGTATAGAGCCATTCTTATTAGCATAATTTTAGACAATCTGCTAGGTTTTTCTTACGGCAATGAATTCTGCTAGTTGAATTAGTCTATCTGTTTTGTTTAAGAGAGTAAGCGAGTTTATAGCTTCATTTGTAAGTTTTTGAACTAGTTGTTTGGCTTTATCTATACCAAGTAACGAGATAAAGGTAGATTTACCTTTTGTTTCATCTTGCTGTAAATCTTTACCTACTACATTCGTTTCTCCTTCGTAATCTAAAAGATCATCGGTAATTTGAAACAATAGTCCCAATTTTTCAGAGTAATTTTTGAGCGCAGTTGTTTGACTGTTGTTAGCATTACAGATTATTGCAGCTGCTTGGCAACAAAATGATAATAACCTACCGGTTTTGAGCTGTTGAAGTTCAGTTATTTTTTCTAAATTAAAATTATCACTACATGCTTGCATGTCAAGCATTTGTCCGTGGATCATTCCTTGATATCCAATTGCATGGGCAAGCCCTATTATCAGATCACACTTAACTGTTGGGCTAAAAAATTGGTTTTTACCGATAATTTCAAAAGCGTAGGTGAGCAATGCGTCTCCAGCAAGTATTGCTGTGGCTTCATCAAATTTTTTGTGACAAGTAGGTTGTCCACGACGATAATTTGCATTATCCATAGCCGGTAAATCATCATGGATTAATGAGTAAGTATGCACGATCTCAATTGCAGCTGCCATATCAATTGATTCTTTAATGTTGCCATCAAGCATATCTATTGTTGCTAAAAATAAAAATGGTCTGATTCTTTTGCCAGGTGCCAATGCAGAGTATCGCATTGCTTGTTCGATTAAGGATTTGTCTTGGATTAAAAGACTTATTTTTTCATTAACAAGAGTGCTATAGTCCTTTATTTTCTGTTCTAGTATTAAATATGTAGTCATCACAAAGTTTCAAAATTAAAGCGAATGAGTGAGCCCACATTTGCCGTTGATTGACCTCTTTAAAGACCCTTGATTTTAAGGGTGAGTCATATAACTAGACCATAATCTAGTCAGGGACAACTCTTATGAGTATGTTTCTAGATCTAAAGAGTGTGCATCTGACGCACACCGCAGAACTCACTCGGCGTTAGCTTAACATTTTTCAAGTTTGTTTGCAATATTTTCTACATATTCTGTTATCATATCTAGGGCCTTGGCTATGGACTCATCTGTAGTAATATCAGCTTTAGGGTTGATTAACTTCGCTTTGCATTCTTCTAATTCATCGCTAATAATTAATGCTGCCATTATGTATATGGTCATATCACTTGCTTCTTTTTGAAGGCGAGATAATTGCTGTACTTTGGTGTTAAATTTATCAGCAAGGAATTTTACATGTTCTTCCTGGCCATCATCACAGTTAATCCCATGTGTATTATTCAGTATATTTACTTTTACGGTTGCCATTTTTACTTTTTAATTAACTTTTCTAATGTAGCTAGCATTTTATCACATTCTCCTATGGAGGATTTAGTTATGGTTTGTAATGAAATATATCGGTTATTTATTGTTTTTAAATGTTTTTCTAGCCTGTGTGTTTCTGCTATGGCAGCTTTTGATTGAACTTGGTTATGTTGCAATTTTTGCTCGATCAGTTGCTCTAGTCTACGAAAAGCTTGAGCTAGGTGTGTTTTACTAATTTCTAATCTATTTTCTGTCATGATTTAAAAGTATTTTTATTTAGTGTAAGAAAAGATAAAAACTTGGTCAATCATTATTGCTATCTGATTTAATATTAGCTTGAGATAAAGCTGTATTTAAAACCGTTATCAATAATCATATTCATTTCCTCAAAGCTGACAATTTCATTATCAAGCAATAGGCCAACTTCTTCCTTGATAGTAGTTTGCAGTAATTCTGGTCCGTCGGTGTTGATTGTAAATTTCACCCCATTTTCAAGAAATATTCTAATAATTTTATTCAATTCTTTTATATCCTTGATTATACCAAGTTTTAAATTTGAAGTTGGGCATATTTCTAGACATATATTCAGGTCGTTTAGTTTTCTCATGAGTTGCTTATCTAAATGAGCCTTTATACCATGACCGATTCGGTTTAAAGGAAGGATATCAATTACTTTTTCCATTTCTTCAACCGATCCTTCTTCTCCAGTATGAATAGTTGTTTTTAGACCATTTTTAGTAGCTTCTTGATATAAATCACTATAGTTTGCATAATCAAAATCTCCAATCCTTGGTCCAGCTATATCAATGGCAATAACACCACGATTTTTATATTTTATTGCTTTTTCTAAAATGATAGTATTTTCTTTTTTAGAAAGTCTGCGATCAAGGTTTAATATTAAACCTACTTTTACTTCAGGGAAAGCAATCATACTCCTATCTAAGGCATGAATTGTTGCAATAATGATTTGATCAAGGTCGTGTTCACCTTTGTTATTTCTCCACATAGGGCAAAATCTTAACTCCAAACAGGTAATATTATTTTTTCTGTAAGCTCCGCTAACAGCATCATAAACCACCTTATTCATTGCATATGGGCTGGATTGAATTTTTTCGGTAAGATCAAAAAATTTGAGATATTTATTGAGTCTCGTTTTTGCATCTTCGCCTTCAATTTTATCTCCTACTACTAACATTTTTTGAAAATCCCAGTAATTTTTTACTGGCATTTTTAACCCGCATTCATGTGCTATATCCCAGAGAAGCGCAGGATGAGTAATACTTCCTATATGTACATGTAGGTCTGATAATTTAGGATTTGTAGCAAAAAACTCCAGGCTTTTTTTATTCATAATTTTTTTCACTCTTATAAGAAATTAGACTATGTGGGTGACTTTCTCTAAGGCTTGCTGCTGTAACTCTTACGAAATTAGATTTAGTATATATTTCATCTATGTTTGCAGCGCCAATTAATCCCATTGCAGCTTTTAGACCGCTTACAAGTTGATTTATTTGTGAATTTAATGAGCCTCGATAAGAAACTAATCCAGATATGCCCATTGATATTTTTTCACTGATATTTTTTTGTTCGTATCTATCGGCAGCAATATCTAAATTTAACACATCACTTGAGCCCATGCCTCTATATTTTTTAAATTTTTTGCCTTCTATTTCAATGACTTCACCTGGAGATTCATCAAGTCCGGAAAGTAAATTTCCAAGCATTACACAATCGGCTCCGGCTGCAATAGCTTTAGCAATGTCACCTGAATTTTTAATTCCACCATCCGAAATAACAGGTATTTTTTTTGCTTTAGCTACTTGTACAACTTGTTGCACAGCAGATAATTGTGGAACTCCAACTCCCGTCATCACTCTCATTGTACAAATAGATCCTGGACCAACGCCTACGCGCAAACCATCGGCAAAATCTGAATAAATTGCAGCTGCTTCTTTAGTGCCAATGCTGCCACATATTAGATCCGCTGCTATCATGTTTTTAATTTTCATGGCGCTATCAATAATATCTGTTTTCATGCCATGAGATACATCAATTAAAATTATGTCTATTCCTTCTCCATCTAATGCTTTGATTTTTTCATAATCAAATGGTCCCACTGCTGCTCCAACTTTTAAACCTAATGACTTCACGTTCTTAATGATTTGTACTTGTTCATTTGCGGTCATGTTTCGATGTACAATACCAATCCCACCTATTTTAGCCATGCCTATAGCCATTTCTAAACTTGTGACTGTGTCCATCGGTGATGATATGATTGGCAAATCTATTTCGACATTTTTAGATATTCTAGTTTTAACATTGCCATCGAACGGTCCCAAAGATGATAGTCCTGGTAATAAAATTACATCATCAAAAGTGAGATACTCTTCTAACTCATTATTTAGCATATATCATTCCCATCTTATAGTTGCTGGCGGTTTTGTTGTTATATCATATACTACTCTATTTACGCCTTTTACCTCGCTAGTTATTCGGTTAGACATTCTCGCTAATAATTCATATGGTAATTGTGACCAACTGCTGGTCATGAGATCAGAAGGATCAACGGATCGAATAGCTAAAAGCCATTCATAAGCTCTGGCATCTCCTTTTATTCCAGTAGTTCTAACTCCAGTGAAGTTTGTGAATATTTCTCCAATTTTATTATATAGTCCAGCTTTCTTGACCTCCTCAATGACTATTGCATCAGCATGACGAATTATTTCTACATTTTCTTTTGTGATCTCACCAATTATCTGAATTGCTAGACCTGGCCCAGGAAAAGGATGGCGATTATATATATTTTCATTAAGTCCTAAGGTTTTAGCAACTTTTCTGACCTCATCTTTAAATAATTCATCTAATGGTTCATAAATTTTAAATGCCATTTTATCTGGTAATCCACCAACATTATGATGGCTTTTAATAATACTTGAATGTTTTGAAGTTTTGCTACTTTCTATCTTATCTGAATAGATAGTTCCTTGAATTAGATAATCAATATTTTGGATTTTTTGTGCTTCTTCCTCGAAGATATTTATATATTCATGTCCAATTATTTTACGCTTTGTTTCTGGGTCAGTTACGTTTTTTAATTTGGTAAAAAACCTTTCTTTTGCATCAATAATATGAAGATTCAAATTATATGGTAATAAGTTTTTTTTAACTTCTTCTACTTCATTAAGTCTCATTAGACCAGTATCAACAAAAATGCAATGTAGATTATTTGCAATTGCTTTAGCACAAAGAACTGCAGCAGTTGAGGAGTCAACGCCGCCGGATACAGCGCAAATTGCTTTTTTATTACCAATCACCTGCTTTACTTGTAATATTTTCTGACTTAACCAATTATCTAGATTCCAGTTTTTTCTAGCTTTACAAATATCAAAAACAAAATTACTAAGAATTTTTTGACCGTACTCGGAGTGTTCTACTTCTGGATGAAATTGTACGCCATATATATTTTTCTTTTGATTCTCAATTGCTGCATATAGGCAGAGCTTTGTTGAGGCAATGGTTTTTGTATCTTTATCGGTCAGAGTTTTTACTTCACTACCATGATTCATCCAAGAAGTTATATCGCCTGGCACGTTAGAAAATAGCTTGCTTTTAGAAATAGAAACTTCTATTGATCCATATTCTTTTGCTGCCATTTCTCCTACTGATCCGCCTAGGTGATCAGCTATAAGATACATGCCAAAACAAATCCCAAGAATTGGTAAATTAATATCAAAGATTTTGCGGTCTATATCAGGATAGTCTTGATCAGATATAGACATCGGGCTGCCAGAAAGAATTATTCCTAGTGGCTTTTGGTTAATGATTTGCTCAGCTGAGATATTTGATTCTACGACTTCTGCACAAACACCAAGCTCTCTTATTCTTCTTGCTATAAGGTTTGTGGTTTGAGAACCTAGGTCAACAATGATAATTTTATATAGTTCCATATTTTATTAATACAGACAAAGTAAATCAAGTCAATTTCTATTTTAAAATTCTATGGCAATTCTATGGCAAGTAATTGTAAAGTTGCACTATTTTAAAGTTTGACAAAAAACTAGAAAAATAGCGCAATGTAATTCTAATTTTTTGGCAATATCTTTAATCTTAACAGTAGAAGTTTTGCTTGTGGGGGGTGAGCGTGTTGATAAAATATTTTCTATAAGACGGCAATTGCTGTCAAAAAATTGCTGTACTTCCACCATATTTCAACTGTTAATATATAGTAGCCGCTTTCTTCTTGTATAGATTGTTTTTTATCATAGCTTTGCTTTATAAATTTTTTATAAGAGGAGATTATTATGAAAATAGCCGAGAAGATGGATGTGAAAAAAGCTATTGATGATATATTAAGCTTACCTAGACAGATGCAGGCCGAAAAAATAGAGGCGCATTCTAAAGATGAATGGTTTTTGAAAGAATTTGCTGCAGTGTTAGTACCTTTAGCAGAAAAGAAACATTATAAGGCGGGGGCACTTAAGCAATATAGCAAATTGCCTGCCTCAATGCTAAAGACTAATATAATGCAGCTTTTAAAGCAGTTTCCAGAAGTAGCCGACACAAGACTAGCCTTAGATAGAGAATTTCCCGGCACAAAAGACCAGATGAATGCAATTATTGATGATTTAAATGCCGGTCGCATTCCTAAATCAAGATATATGGGGTTATTGCACGTAAACTTCTTTGATAATGATCCTAGCTATACAGAAAATGGTGAAGAAATTACGGTTATAAACTCCAGAACATTTTTAGGCTATGCATTGCCCAAAATTGTGAATCTAAATGAATTTTTAACTACCTTGAGGGAGCAATTAGGAGCTAAAGAGTTTGATTCATATATGAATACACCTAATTACCTCAGTGCGGATCTTAAAGTGTCTGTCAGTGATTTATATTTAAAAGATTATGGTCCACTAAACTCACTTGAAAGAGCAGCATTAACTAAAGACAAGAGGCAGATTCTACAAAAGCTTTTGCCAAAAGAAGATAAAAGGCCAGTGGTCAGAATTGACAATGTTGATACCCATAATGTTGCCTCTCATAAAACTGGTGACGAGTCGCATGTTACTGCTTTCAAAGTAATGGTTGAGACTAATGGCCTTACTGTTGACGCAGATTATGAGGCGCCTGCTAAAGCCGGTGATCCCTCTAGAGCGGTAAAGATAAATAACAAAGGTAACTTAGATCAGTTTGTAACAGATCAAATATCTGAGCTCAAAAAAAGTGTTGATGAGCTAGTTCAGATGGGTGATGCAGATATTTACAATGAACATCTGCGTTATAATGATATAGAAAAATTTAAAACCATTGAATATAAGGATTTAGAAGCAAAGGATAAAGAATCATTTGCTAAGAAAATAGGAGGATTACGTTTTCAAGCGGGTGCAGCGAAGCGTTACATAGATAACATGGTTACAGATCATGAATGTAATAGTGGGAATTACCCGTATAAGACAGATATTGTAAATAGCTGTGGTCTCACTATGGAACAGATGATAGCAGCCTCGTATTGGGCAAGTAAGGATAAAACTAATTTCAAGAGCAACGATGTTACCGAACAAGGTAATTTTCTATCTTTAGTTCGTCAGTTATATGATATGAGAAGAGGTTATGACATAGATAGAGGCATTGATAAACCTGATGAATTAAAGTTTCCTGCAAATCTAGGTACGGATCATAACCGCTGTGCTGGTGGTGGGATTAACTCATTATCTTGGGCGCTGGCTTCAGCACATATTGCCTATAATCCCAAGAAGATTGTGCGAAGCGATATCGAACGTGAATTATCACAAATCTACGAAAAGATTATTGCAGATCATGTTGATGATATTAAAAATATTATCAGTCCAAAAGAGCGAAATGTCTGGGCCTCAAATAACAAAGTGACCGGACACACTAGAGATTATTTAGATGGTATTTTTCATGATAAATATTTACAAGATTTTGAGAATGATTTTAAAGGGTATGTGCCTGATGACGCTTTCTACAGCTTGATAGAACAGGGTCTAGATAATGTTAAGATGCCAGAGGCAATATCTACCGGAATTGAACAAATGGGTTTTGATGAAATTAAGGGAGCAATTTCTGAGGGACTCCTACCGTTACTACATCTTGATCAAGATCATGGCTATGAAAGCACTTTAAATTATTTAAGCCGTTTACCGAAGAAAGCAGGGTTGGTAAAAGATTTATATAAATTTGCAGTAACTAATTCAACGCCAGATGCAAGAACTATACTCAGCTTTTTAAGCCGAAGCAATTTGCCGGAAAGATATAGTAAATTAAAGGTTATTGAGATTAAAGGCGCTCCTATTAAGCTCAGTGAAATGACCTCACTTACATTAAAAGAAGTGAATATACTTTATACAGCAACTAAAGCTAATAGCCTTATTGGAGCAGGTATAATCGAAAATTGCGCAGGTTTATTTGAATTGTACTGTAAGAAAGTTGGACTGAGTGCAAAAGAATTGACCGAAAGATATGGTAATGAACAGTCCACACCTATTCATTATGCTGCAAAGAACGGTTTAGTGGATGCAATTAAATCAATATTTGAAACTCCTGGGATAAATAAACAAGCATTACTTGAGATGCAGGATGTACGTGGCAGAACAGCGCTACATTTGGCTATAGAAAATGGTCAAGTAGATGTAGTTAAGGCAATATTTGAAACTCCTGGAATAAATAAACAAAAATTACTTGAGATGCAGGATGATCATAACCGAGAAACCCCACTACACTTGGCTTCAAGAAGAGGCCAAGTAGGCATAGTTAAAACAATAATAGAAACTCTGGGAATAAATAAACAAAAACTACTTGAGATGCAGGATATGAATGAACATACAGCGCTATACTCGGCTATAAGATCTGGTCAAGTAGATGTAGTTAAGGCATTGTTTGGGTTCCAAATCAGTACAGTAGGTTTAAGAGGCTATGAAAAGAGAGCTATGGATCTTTTAAAACCTGAAGACCTAAGAGAAATATTAAAAATAAATTTTTCGGATGAGTTAGGAAAAGCTAATAGTGCAATAAGGTTGGAAAGAGAAAACTTAATACTAAAGTCCGTTTGGAAGGATTTGAAAACACATGGTGCCGATAATTCCTGGACAAGCCTTGATGCCTGGGCACTCTCAGCGAGCAAAATGACTGACAATTTAAGTGCTTTTTTTATGAGTGGAGGGAGTAATATAGAAGAGGTCTCTGAAGGAGCAATTGTTCGAAAAGAAGTTTATAGAATTATGAAAGAAATTATGCCTAAACCTCAAGATCAATCAACTGCAATAGATCACTCGAGAGAGTATATTCAGGCGCACCAAAACCAAAATGAGTATAGAAGATGATTACCAAAGGGGATCCTATATCTTTATCGCATATATGAAGCATACTCTGACATTGCAATGTATAATCTAACGATATTTTTTGTTGAATAAGTCCATAGCCCTATTACTATGCTGTCGAGCCTACCATTTTTAATAGAGAAAGAGCTTTAATGAACATGCATTTTATGCGTAAAGCTTTATTTATCACCAACTTTTAGTGCGGCAATAAATGCAGATTGAGGAATTTCAACATTTCCAAAAGAGCGCATTCTTTTTTTACCAGCTTTTTGTTTTTCTAATAATTTGCGCTTCCTAGAGATATCGCCACCGTAACATTTGGCAGTTACGTCTTTGCGTACAGCTTTCACGCTTTCTCTAGCGATAATTTTACCACCAATTGCTGCTTGAATAGCAATTTGGAATAAATGCTGTGGAATGAGGTCTTTTAGGCGAGAGCATAACTCTCTACCACGAGCTTCTGAACGAGCTCTATGCACTATTAGCGATAGCGCATCAACTGGTTGAGAATTTACTAAAATTGTTACTTTTACTAAATCTCCTTCTTCATAACTGTCTATATGCCAATCAAAGCTCGCATATCCCCGTGAGCAGGATTTTAGCTTATCATAGAAATCAAATACTACTTCATTAAGAGGAAGCTTATATGTCAACATTGCACGTGTGCCAACATACGTAAGATCAACCTGTATACCTCTTTTCTCTGTGCATAGTGATAATACTACACCCAAATATTCATCTGGCACCAATATGGTTGCTTTAATCCAAGGCTCTTCAATAAAATCAATTTTCATTGGGTCTGGCATATCATTTGGATTATGAACTTCCAAAACCTTATCTGAGTCTTTGATATGAATTTTATAAATTACGCTAGGTGCAGTAGTTACTAAGTCTAAACTAAATTCTCGATCAAGGCGTTCTTGAACGATTTCTAAATGTAATAGCCCGAGGAATCCACAACGAAAACCAAAGCCAAGAGCACTAGAACTTTCTAGCTCATACTCAAAGCTTGAGTCATTTAGCCTTAGCTTAGATAAAGACTCACGAAGTTTTTCAAATTCTGAAGAATCAGCTGGGTATAATCCGCAGAATACTACAGGAAGGTTTGGTTGAAATCCTGGTAAGATTTTAGGGTTAAAATTAGTTTGTTCGATAATGGTATCACCTACTTTACAATCTACAACTTGTTTAATTGAAGCAGTAAAGAACCCGACTTCTCCAGCTTTTAATGAATCAACTGGTGTTTTTTTGGGGGTAAATATACCTACACTATCGACGGTGTAGCAAGCATCAGTAGCAACCATTTTTATCTGCGATGCTTTCTTCAGCTCACCATCTATAATTCTAACTAAAATTACTACGCCGAGATAGCTATCATACCAACTATCTACTAGCAATGCGCATAAAGGTGCTGTTACATCTCCTTTTGGAGCTGGAAGTTTTTTTACGATTGCTTCTAAAACGTCTTTAGTACCGAGACCGCTTTTAGCAGAAATAGGTATAGCATCACTCGCATCAATACCGATTACGTCTTCGATTTGTTTTTTAACTCTGTCTGGTTCAGCTGCTGGTAGATCTATTTTATTAAGTATGGGCACAATTTCATGATTATTATCGATTGCCTTATATACATTAGCTAGGGTTTGCGCTTCAACTCCTTGGCTTGCATCCACTACTAGCAGTGAGCCTTCACATGCAGCAAGAGATCTACTTACCTCATAAGAGAAATCAACATGACCAGGAGTGTCTATAAGATTTAAAACATAAGTTTTTCCATCATCAGCTTTATATTTTAGCCTTACGGTCTGTGCTTTAATAGTAATTCCACGTTCTTTCTCAATATCCATTGAGTCAAGTACCTGAGAAGTCATCTCCCTAGATTCAAGGCCACCACAAAATTCAATTAAACGGTCAGCCAAGGTTGACTTACCATGGTCAATATGGGCGATGATGGCAAAATTACGAATTAAAGATAAGCTGTACATATATTAAAAATTATCTTACAAATACTAGAAATAAAAATCTATTATACTGAAAACTTTTAATAATAAAACCTGTAATCATTATAAAATGCGTAACGAAACCGAAAATGTTGTAAAAAAAATCGAGCAGTCTCTTGTGTTGCTTAGGAGGTCTCTTTGACCTTGAAGAGTTATCACGCGAATTATTAAAGTTAAAGATTGAAACGGTTGACCCCAATATTTGGAATGATAACAACAAAGCTAGAGATTTGCTCAAGAGGCAAACTTTTGTTCAAAATTTGCTAGATTCATTTTATAACTTAGAAAATCATTTTAAAGATACGGTTGAGCTTATTAATCTAGCTGAGTTAGATGAGGATAAAACTTTGCTTAGCGAGGTTGAAGCTAATTTAAATAATATAGAACGCGATGCAAAGAGTTTTGAGATAGAATGTTTATTTTCTGGTGAAGCTGATGAAAACAACTGCTTTTTAGAGATCCATGCTGGGGCAGGTGGTACCGAAAGTCATGATTGGGCATCAATGTTGCTTAGGATGTATATCAGATTTTGTGAGCGTCATAATTTTAAATTTGAAATTATAGATGAGCTGGATGGAGAGGAGGCCGGAATTAAATCTTCGACTATTAGGATAGAAGGTAAAAATGTTTACGGCTGGTTAAAGACTGAAAGTGGAGTGCATAGGCTAGTGAGGATCTCACCATTTAATGCTGCTGGAAAAAGACAAACTAGTTTTGCCAGTGTTTGGGTTTATCCAATTGTTGATGATTCAATCAAGATTGAAATCAATGATAAGGACTTGAGAATAGATACTTATCGTGCTTCTGGAGCTGGTGGACAGCATATAAATAAAACTGATAGTGCAGTGAGAATTACCCATATGCCAACTAATATTGTGGTACAGTGTCAGAGTAGTAGGTCACAACATCGTAATCGTGCAGATGCATTTTCTATGTTGAGGTCTAAGTTATATGAGTTGGAGTTAAAAACCAGAGAAGATAAAATCAAAGCTCAAAATGCTAAAAAGACTGATAATTCCTGGGGTAATCAGATTAGATCATATGTATTACAGCCATATCAAATGGTAAAAGATCATAGATCTGACTATGAAACTAGTGCTACGAGTGATGTTTTAGATGGAGAGTTGGATAATATGATTTCAAATAGTTTAGCCCATTTATCTTAAATATTTTAGTTAGGTAAATTATGACATATCGAAAATTACAAAATGGTGATATTGTTGACATAATAGCCCCATCTTCTTCCAAAGACGTAGATTTAAAAGCAATTGCAGATATAGTTCGAGGCTTTGGTCTTACTCCCCGCATACCAGATAATATGCTTTTATCCGGAGTGGATCCATTTTCTGCAAATACAGATGAGTTTAGGTTCAATCAATTAAAGCAAGCAATATATACAGAAGATTCAAAGGTGATTTGGGCTTTTAGAGGCGGCTATGGTGCAGGACGGTTGATACCAAGTCTACATGAATTACCATTGCCAATGTATCCTAAAATTCTTATTGGCTATAGTGATATAACAGCTTTACATATTATATGTACTCAAAAGTATGGTTGGTCAACTTTGCATGGTAGAACTCTTAGTGAGTTTATTGTGCGTAAAACTAATGAAGCTGAAATTAGTGCAATGAAAGAAGCTTTGTTTGGTAGAGTTAAAGCTACGTTTAATAATTTAAAATTATTAAATACAGTTAATTTGAGCGACAAAGAAATAAAATCTGAGGTCGTTGGGGGAAATCTTGCGCTTATCCAAACCAGTCTTGGGACGCCATGGCAATTTAATGCTGACAATAAGATTGTCTTATTAGAAGATGTTGACGAAAGGGGTTACAGTATTGATAGGATGTTAACTCATCTTACTCACGCTGGTATATTTGATAAAGCACTAGCCGTTATGATTGGAGATATTATGTGTAATCCTGAAAAAGATGGCACAATGCTATGCGACATGGCTGTTGCTAGGTTTGCTAATTCATTAAATATTCCAGTTTTATCATGTTCGCAAGTTGGACATGGTGAGTATAACTGGCCTGTTCCTTTTAATATGCCAGCAATATTGACTTTGGGTGAGTTACCTACATTAGTAATAGATACGTTTAGATAAATGCAAATAAGAATTGGTACCAGAGCAAGCAAACTTGCCTTAATTCAAGCAGAAGAAGTGAAACAAGCATTGCTTGCTTCTAATGCTGGCCTAAGTTCTACTCAGCTTATTTTAGTTCCGATTAAAACCACCGGTGATAAAATATTAGATAGAAACTTATACGACGTTGGAGGTAAAGGTCTGTTTATTAAAGAAATAGAAGAAGCATTATTAGATCAATCTATTGACATAGCTGTTCATTCGATGAAAGATATGCCGGCGTTTTTACCTGATGAACTTATTGTGAATTGTGTATTAGAACGTGAAGATCCGCGTGATGCATTTTTATCGTTTACTGGCGCTGATATTATTTCCTTACCAAAAGGGGCTTCTGTTGGCACTTGTGCGCCAAGACGTGCGGCACAATTTTTGCATTTAAGACCAGATGTTCAAATTGTTACTATACGTGGAAATGTTGATACAAGGTTAGAAAAGTTGGAGCGGCATTTAGTTGATGCAACTATTTTAGCTGTTGCTGGTTTGAAGCGTTGTCAAATTTCTCCTGAGAAATACATTGTTATTAGTGAAGATGATATGTTGCCAGCAGTGGCACAGGGAGCGATTGGGATTGAATGCAGAAAGGGAGATGAAAAAATATTAAGCTTATTAAATAAAATTAATCACCAAACCTCATTTGCTGCTGTTACTGCAGAGCGTGGTTTTCTAGAAGGGTTAAATGCTAGTTGTAAGACTCCTATTGCTGCATATGCAATTATTAATGGTGATCAGTTACATTTGAGATGTTTAATTTCTTCGCCTGATGGTAAAAAAATTACTAAGACAGAAAGATTTGGTAAAATAGAAGATGGCTACGATCTTGGATTGGATGCAGCTTTACAACTTAAACATTTATTAGATTAATATGACCGTTCTACTAACCCGTACTATTAAAGACAGCGACAATCTTGCTAAACAACTTGAGAGTGTTGGTATTAATATTTATATTGAACCAATGTTTAATATGGAATATTTAGATTATGATTTAAATTCTGTTGAGTTATCTTCAAGTCAGGCCGTAATTTTTACTAGTAAGAATGCACTTAATGCAATTAGAAACACTATTCAAAAATTTGCTCATTTAAAATTTTTTGTTATTGGTAACGTAACCGCAAAAATGGCTAAAAAACTTAAGCTTAATAATATTTATGTTGCTAACAATAGTGCCAAATCCTTGGTTGACCTTATTCTAAAAGAAATTACTGTTAAGGAGGGTAAGCTGCTTTATTTTTGCGGCGAATTGATTACTTTGGATTTCAAGAAAGAGTTAGAAAAGCATGGTTATAGCGTACAAAAATTTTGTGTATACAAAGCTGTGCCATCAAAAGATTTGTCTAAGGAACTTAAGTATAAAATAATCAACAATCAGATTAAAGTAATGCTATTATATTCACACAATACAGCTGAGATATTTTTGGATTTGATAAAGAAAAATGATATGCTAAAATTTCTTTCAGGCATTAACCTTTTGGTTATTAGTAAAAAAGTTAAGCTATTAGTCGAAGGGTATAACTGGAAGTCTATATCTATATTTGATATTGACCAGCAAGAAAAAATTATAGAAAAAATCAAAAATTATTATGAAGCAAGTTAGTAAAAATACACATAAAGGAAGAGGTGTGCGAACAAAGTTTATGAAGCTTTTTTTTATTCTAATGACCATTTCTATAATTTGTTTTGCCTCGTATTTTTCTTTTATTAAAATTTTTGAAAAAAGCCAATTAAATATATCAACAGATACTGTACCCAAGAATATAATTGAAAATGATGAATTAGATAATATTCAATTGGTTGAGGAGAGAAAAAAACTCCAACATAAAGAATGCTTAGATGCAAATTATGTTGATCAGATATTATTAATTAGCACTATAAATGCTAGTTTAGAAAATGGTAATGATATTTCTCAAATAGTTAATAAACTAAATTCTATGTATTTATCTGATTCTAAATTGAAAGAATTAGTTGCGCGGTTGAATTTATACAATCTTTTAAAAATAGAGAATTATTATCAACTTAATAAGCAATTTCAAGATTTATATGGCAGATTGATTATGAGTGTTACTTCGGATGAGAGTACTCAAAATTGGTTTCATAAATATTTCTACAAAATGATATCTATAAGAAAAATTGGCCCCCGTGCAATTGAGGGTGGAGGGGTTGATGGCCTTCTAGCTCAGGCAAAAGTTGCGCTGGATAATGGCGATTTGCAACAAACGTTTGATTTGTTTAATTCAATGCCAGAAGCTCAAAAAAATATTGCTGGTGAATGGTTACTTAAGCTACATAATTTTGTTCAGATTCAAAATACAGTTAATGTGATATATGAGTTGGTTATATCTCCACAATATCGAAGCAAATTCTCTATGGTATGTAGTAATGATTAGATCAATATTTTTTCTACTTTTTGTAGCTGCTCTCTCTTCGCTATTGTACTTCTTTTTTAGGGACGCGGGTAACATCGAGGTATATTTTTCTGATTATTACATTATCATTTCAGCAGGTGTATTTTGTATAATGTTATTGTTGTCAGTGCTTTTGATTTCTTCGGTTGTTGGTATATTTTGGTGGTTAAGAAATTTACCTAAAACCTTGATCAAATTACGTAATGAATCTAACTATCAAAAAATTGTAACTGAAATATTCGATATAGTTTGTGCACTAGAATCAGGAAATAAAGACTTAGCAGTCAAGCTGTATCAGAAGAATGATGTGTCGTTAATTAGGCATCCTATTGCAAACCTAATTTCTTGGCGTGTTTCTTGCCTAGATAGTCGCTGTAATGAAAGTGATGTTGAAAAATTTTTGTTATTAATGATGGAAGATACTAAAACCTCTGTGCCATCCATTAAAGAACTTATTACTAACAAATTAAAGGCTGCTGATTTTGAAACTGCTAGTCAATATTTGGTGTTATTAGAAAAATTATCTTATAAACCAAATTGGTTTTATCGAGTAAAAATTACTGTAAGCATTGGAAATCAGAGGTGGGATGAGGCTATTAGTGCTTTAGAAAAGCTGTCTAAACAGCGTTTGATTGATACTTTGGAAGCAAAATCTTTAATGTCGTTGATATATTATTTAAAGGCAAAATTTTATCTAGGTCAGAATCTAAATGATGAAGCAATTTCTGTATTAAAAAAGAGCCTTGGTTTAAATAGTGCTCATATAGAAACAGTGTTGTTGATATCAGATTTGCTTTGTATGCAAGCAAAAACTAAAGATGCAGTTAGTTTTATAAGCAAGTCTTGGACACTAAACCCGGATTATAAATTATTGGAAAAAATGGAGTCTATTTATCAGGATCTTCCGATAATGAAACGGTTTGAGGAGTTAGAAAAATTGGCTTCTTTAAATAAAAGTGATGAAGCTTATCTAATTTTTATACGAATTGCCTTGGAGTTAAATTTATTAGATAAAGCTCATAAGTATTTGGGTCTATGTAAAAAAAATAATAATGAGTCTTATAGAAAGTTATCGGCATTTTATAAATTATTTATTCAAGAAGATAGAGATGTTACGCTTAATTGTCTGAAAGCTTTCTTAGGAGAATAAATATGCCTCAAATTAAAATAGCTCCATCAATTTTGTCTTGTGACTTCGCTAATTTAGCAGAAGAAATAAAGTCTGTTAGCCAATCTGGTGCTGATTATATCCATATTGATGTAATGGATGGACATTTTGTGCCTAACATAACTTTAGGGCCAGTAATAGTTAAATCTATGAGATCTTATACATCAGTTCCATTTGATGTACATTTGATGATTGAGAATGCTGAAAAATACATCAAGCTATTTGCGGAAGCTGGGGCTGATATAATTACTTTTCATATTGAGGCAGTAAATGATAGTTTAGAAGTGATTTCTTTAATTAAATCATTTGGTAAGAAAGTTGGTGTATCGCTAAAGCCTAATACTGCTGCAGAAAGTATATTAGGAATTATTGATTTAGTTGACTTAGTTCTGTTGATGACAGTTGAGCCTGGTTTTGGTGGGCAGTCCTTCATGGAATCTCAATTGCCCAAAATTAGAGACCTGCGTTCAATGATTAATAATTCTAAAAATACCAATATTGAATTAGCTGTAGATGGTGGAATTAATGATCATACTGCAAAATTAGTTATTGATGCTGGCGCTAATGTATTGGTTGCTGGAGCTTATATATTTGCTGATAAAGGTCAATATCATGAGCGTATTATAAAATTAAGAGGTTGCTGATAATTATGAAAAAAGCAATACCAAAACATAATATAAAATGACTTTAATTCTCCTATGGAGCAAATAAAAGTTCTAGTAAAAGGTCCCTGCTTATTGTCTAATCAAAAACTCTATGGTTATGAGGTAAGTTGCTTGAACTATTTAGGAATTTTATGGTAATGAAAGAATAGATTAAGTTATTGTTGTATTTATTGATCTGTAATGATCAAATCTAGTTTCTGATCATGAGCTTCTATCGGTAGATCTGTCTCTGATATTTGTTGATGATAGCATAAGCCAATTACCAATAAACTAGGATTAAGATTGCGATAATGCGCTATAGTAATGTCATACAATCCTTTCCCATATCCAAGTCTGTTACCGGATTTATCACATGCCAATAGGGGGGTGATTATTATATTAGGGATAAGAGTTTGCGCAGTTTCTAGTGGTTCTGGAATATTATTATTTAGTTCAGTTTTATCTTGGGCCCGCCATTTTTTAAATTCCAAAGGTTTATTTGGAATTATTTTTGGCATAACACATATATGATTTTTGGTATGAAGAGCCTCTAGCAAAGGTAAAATATCTAATTCATGATTAATTGGTAAATATCCAGCGATGACTATGGGCGTTTTATAGTTTTCACTTATAAAATCTAATAATTGATTTTTGATATTTTCGGATGCTAAAGCAGTATCTTTATTAGAAATATGGCTACGAATCTCTCGATAATGAGCGCGTAAAGATTGTTTATCTGAATTGACAGGATAACTATCCATGACGTGTTCTGAGAAATAAACTTATTTAGAATAAAACTCAATGATCAAATGTGGTTCCATAATACAAGGGTAAGGAACATCAGCCAAGTTAGGTATTCTTAGGAAAGTACCTTTCATGTCTTTTGGTTCAAAACTTAAATAGCTTGGAATTGTACGTTCCATTTTTTGAGTAGCTTCCATAGCAATAGGCATGGTTCTTGATTTTTCCTTAAGCTCGATAACATCATTATCCTTTACTGAATAGCTTGGAATATTAACAGTTTTGCCATTAACTAAGATATGTTTGTGATTTACAATCTGTCTTGCTGCAAAGATAGTTGGAGCAAGGTTAAGTCTATATACTACTGCATCCAGTCTTTTTTCTAATAGGCCTATTAAGTTTTCAGAGGCATTGCCACGCATTCTATGAGCTTCTTGGAAGGTTCTAAAGAATTGTTTTTCAGTAATGTAACCGTAGTAACCTTTAAGCTTTTGCTTAGCATGTAATTGGGTGCCATGGTCAGTTTTTCTACGCTGTACAGAAGCACCATGTTGACCTGGAGGGTAGTTTTTTGATAAGAATGGATCTTTGGCACCACCCCATAAACTTACGCCTAGTCTTCTACTAATTTTATACTTTGATTTCAGAATTTTCGTCACGTTACACTCAAAATTTTGATTAATTAAATCTCACAAAAGGAGAAATATACAATAATGACCATATTTGTCAATCCATATTGTGAGAGTTATTCTCCATTGCTTTAAATATGCCGATTAAGGTATTAATTTCTTTGGAGGTAATTTTATCGACGCGTTTAAAGATGTTCTTGATATTGTGGAGCATGGTGGGTTTCTTAGTATAAACCTGATAAAAGTTAGTTTGGTCCATTACTTGCTCTAAATGATTGAAAAAATTTAGTATTTCTTTTTGAGTAGCTGCTTCATTATTTTTTTTTGGAGTATTTATTATACTATTAGCGTTGTTGATTTTACGTAATTCATAGCAAACGATTGCCACAGCTGCTGCTAGGTTCATTGAAGTGAAATTCTCATTAACTTCTATAGATACCAACTTATTGGCCCATACTAACTCATCATTTTCTAAACCGCTTCTCTCGGCACCAAATATTATACCTATTTTTCGAGGCGATATTTCTGATACTAATATTTCATTATATAGATTATTGGCGCTAACAATATTTTTATTAAGATCTCTGCGGCGGGAGGTAGTAGCAAAAATAAGCTCAAGATCAGCTATAGCTGCTTCAAACTCAGTAAATATCTGTGCATTTTCAATAAGATGACCAGCTCCCACAGCGGTATATAATGCTGCTTCATTAGGCCAGCCATCACGAGGATTGATTATACGCAAAGAGGTGAAGCCAAAATTAAGCATTGCCCGTGCTGCTGTACCTATATTTTCTCCTAATTGTGGTCTTGCAAGAATGATTACTGGGGAAGAATTATTATCCATTTATTCAACTCTACGCCAAGTAGTAATTCCGTTTGGTAAGTCTTCTATCATAACACCTTTTGCTTTAAGGCTGTGTCTAATTTTATCAGCAAGAGTCCAATTTTTATCCAGCTTTGCTTTTTTTCTTTCCTCAATTTCTGATACTATCAATTGATCGTCGTCCTGACCAAACCACTCACTGGGTTTTTTATTGAAAAATCCTAATAATTGACCGGCCTTATATAGCGTATTTGCTAATCTAATTTTCTCATCTTGGTCATTAGTTTTATGAAAATCTTTTGCTATAGCATGTAATGTGGCCAAAGCTTCTGGAGAATTGAGATCATCACTTAATTTTTGTTGAATTTTATCAATATATTGTTGGTCTATTGGATCACCATGTTTGAATTCAATAATTCTATAAAAATTGTCTAATGTTTTCTGAGCATCTACTCTAGCTTTATCATTCCAATTTAGAGGTTTGCGATAATGAGTTGCTATAAGAATATAGCGAATAGTTTCTCCAGCGACTTTTTTCTCTAGTAATTCATTTACTGTGAAGAAATTGCCTAATGATTTACTCATTTTCTCACCATTGACAGTCAAGAAGCCATTATGAACCCAGAATTTGGCGTAATTGCTATGTTCAAAGCAAGAGCAGCTTTGGGCGATTTCATTGGTGTGATGAGGGAAGATTAGGTCAACACCGCCGCCGTGAATATCAAAATCTTGACCTAAATATTTAGTACTCATTGCGGTGCATTCAATATGCCATCCAGGGCGACCTTTACCCCATGGACTATCAAAAATAGCTGAAGCGTCGTCATTTGCTTCTGCTGGCTTCCAAAGTACAAAATCTGCTGAATGTTTTTTATTTTCACTGACATCAACTCTGCTGCCGGCAATCAATTCATCTAAAGATCTACCTGATAAATTGGTATAATTTTTATAACTTCTAACGTCAAAATATACATGATTATTAGCTATATAGGCATGATTCTTTTCAATCAATGTTGTAATAATATCGATCATTTCATTGATATGTTCTGTTGCCTTGGGTTCTATATTTGGTGATAGGCAGTTTAAAGCCTGCATGTCATGTTCAAAATATTCGATCATTTCTTTAGTAAGATTATCAATGCTTATCCTACGCTCTTTCGCCGCATCACAAATTTTGTCATCAACATCAGTAATATTACGCACATACAAAACTTGTTTTTGTCCATAGGTATAAGTCAGCAATCTGTATAATAAATCATAAACCACTGTTGATCTAGCATTGCCAATATGAGGTCGGTCATATACAGTTGGACCACAAACATACATAGTAACAAGCTTGCTATCTATAGGCGTGAATTTTTGTTTTGTTTTAGTTAAACTATTATAGAGATTAATCGTCATTATGTTATTTTTCTAAAGCTATCTTTATTTAACTTAATGAATAGGGGATTTTTAGTTTCTTGTCGAGCATAGTCTTTTATGTTATACCAATATAGTCAGTAACTTAATCAAGGTTTTAGGTGATTTTAAAGCGTTCACAAATTATTTTTTTACATGACTTTTTGCTAGTTAATTTTAGTTTTAACTTTGCATTAGGTATTAGGTTGTTAGATGAAATTTCGTTATATAAATTTAGCACTACCTATTTTGAGTATAGTTCAATATTCTTTCTAGTATCTTTTGTTTTTCTTTATTTTTCAAAGCTTTATAACAGAAGTTGGCGTTATTCTTCTGAGCAAGATTATTTGTTTATCGTGCAAACTTGTTTGGCGATAACCATGATTTATGCGTTGACAATGTTTTTTATCAACCGACTTACCGGCGTTCCAAGATCAGTTATTGTTGTTAACTGTTTCTTGATGCCTATGTTGCTTGTAGGGGCCAGAATATTATACAAATTATTTAAACTTCAGAACACAAATAAAACTTTAGATCAAGCTGTACCAGTTTTAGTTATCGGTTTAGATAATCGTATAGAGCTCTTCTTAAGAGAAGTGTTTTTGTCTGGTAATAGTCCTTATTTGCCAATTGGTATTATTGATAATAACAAAACTAAAATTGGCAGTAAAATTTATAACGTAGAAGTTTATGGAACTTTAGGAGAATTTGAGAAGGTTTACGCTAAGTTAAAAGCTAAAGGTATGGTGCCTAAAAGGTTAATTGTTACTGAGCAATATTGTGTAGGAGAATATTTTAAACAACTGATTAAAATTTCTGATAGTTATGGTATTAAGCTTGGAAGATTGCCGCAGTTGGCGGAGTTGCAATATAAATTGGAAAAATCTTCATCTTCACAACCAATTATTATTGAAGATCTATTGTCTAGAGAGCAGAATTTTCTCGATAAAGAGCAGGTATCATTTTTCTTGAATAAAAAAATTGTATTAGTAACTGGTGCTGGTGGAACTATAGGTGGTGAATTAGTAAGACAGATAGCTAGCTTTAAGCCAAAAAAACTTATTGTTTTAGATAGCTCAGAGTTTAATTTATATAAAATAATTAATGAACTTAGGCTTGTTTATCCACTCTTACAATTTAGCTCTTATATAACCGACATTAGAGATGAGGCTCAATTAGAACGTGTTTTTTCAAAGGAACAGCCAGAGATAGTATTTCATGCTGCAGCATTAAAGCATGTACCAATTGTTGAAGAAAATGTTACAGAAGGTGTGATGACCAATGTTTTTGGTACGGTTAACATTGCAAAACTTGCATTAAAATATAAGTCTGAGTCTATGATTTTTATTTCTACGGACAAGGCGGTATATCCAACTAATGTTCTTGGGGCAACAAAACGTATTGCTGAGAGATATTTACAAGGTATTGGTCAAAAATATATTAATAAGAAAACCAATTTTGTTTCGGTAAGATTTGGTAATGTTTTAGGTTCTTCTGGCTCAGTTATACCACTATTTGAGCAACAAATTAGTGCTGGTGGCCCGGTTACGGTTACAGATCCTAAAATTGAAAGATATTTCATGACTTTGCGCGAAGCTGTTCAGCTGGTATTACAAGCAGGGAAACAGGGCTCTATTTCTGACAATAATTCTCATAGTCATGTTTATGTTCTTGATATGGGTAAACCGATTAAGATTAAGAACCTTGCGCAGCAAATGATAAAATTGTCGGGTTTAAAAATTGGTGTCGATATAAATATTGAATACACTGGTTTAAGGCCAGGTGAAAAGTTGTACGAAGAATTATTTTATGAATATGAACAACCTGAGCCTACCGAATATAAATCTGTAATGGTAGCAAAGCCAATAATAATAGATTTTGATGAGTTAAATAAACTGCTAAACAAACTCAGTTCTATTATGATTTCTAAAAATGTTACTAACAAAGAGATTAAGATGTTTTTAAAAGAGATTATATCGGAGTATAATCAAAGTTAATTATAAAGATAATATTGCTAATGTTCATAAGAGTTCAAAAAATCTTCATTGGTTTAAAACTTGTGCCTTGGTTTATGGTATTAATTATTACTTTAATATCATCAATTGGCTTTGTTTTGATGTATGATGCTGCTTCTGGTTCGATGGAGCCATGGGCTAGTAAGCAGATTTCTTTTTTTCTCATTTTTTCTACACTGATGCTTGCTATTGGATTAGTTGAGCTTAAAATAATTTATCAATTCGCATATGTTTTTTATGGGATAACCCTCCTTTTATTGATCTTGGTAGAGATTTTTGGCCATAATGCTATGGGGGCAACGCGCTGGGTTAATTTAGGTTTTATGAAGTTGCAGCCTGCTGAGCCCATGAAACTAGCGATAATATTAGCTTTGGCACGGTATTTTCATGCACTTTCTTATCAGGATATTTTACAAATTAGATCTCTAATTATTCCAATTATAATGTTGCTAGCACCTGCCTTATTGATAATTAAACAACCAGATTTAGGGACTGGAATTATTACTCTGATGGTTGGTGCAATAATGTTTTTCATTGCGGGCGTTAGAATGTGGAAATTTGTTCTTTCATTTGTAGTTGTATTAGGCTCTTTGCCTATTACATGGCATTATTTATATGATTACCAAAAGCAAAGGATTTTAATCTTTTTTGATCCTGAGAGTGATCCTTTGGGAGATGGCTATAATATTATTCAATCAAAAATAGCTATAGGCTCTGGTGGATTGTTTGGTAAAGGGATGATGTTTGGAAGCCAGGCACAATTACAGTTTTTACCAGAACATCAAACAGATTTTATATTTCCTATGTTTGCCGAGGAGTTTGGTTTTGTTGGTGCATTGTTGATAATTTTTTTATATTTTATATTAATTGTTTATGGGACCGGCATTGCATTAAATTGTAAAAGTCATTTTGGAAAATTGCTTGCTTATGGCGTTGTATCGATGTTCTCTGTCCATGTTTTTATTAATATGGGGATGGTAATGGGCTTATTACCAGTGGTTGGAGTGCCTTTACCGTTATTATCTTATGGAGGTACAATTATGGCTACCATTTTAATTGCATTTGGATTACTAATTAACGTACACCTTAATAGCAGAACAGCTTTATCACAAAGTTCATTTGGGGTGATTTAACATAAAGATAGGAGTGATTATGCAAGTTATAGTATCTGGTCAAGGAGTTAGTATTGGACAAGCTTTACAGGAGTACGTTAAAGAAAAATTGACTAATCATGTAGTGAAATATTTTGAACATGCCATTGAGGCCCATGTAGTATTTCATAAGCAGTCTGTTTTTTTTAAAGCAGATATAGTTATACGTGATGGCACAGGCATGCATTTACCGATTAAAGGTGATGATGAGGCTGATGATGTTTATGTGGCTTTTGATAAGGCTTTAGCTAGGGCAGAACATCAATTAAGGAAATATAAAACAAAGATAAAAAGTCATCATAAGGCAAAACTTGGTGAGTTTTTAAGAAATGATGATATTGAATCAGAGGATTAGGCTGCGTTTAGAATGTAGCTGTTATACTGCAATCCACATTTGGTTGCGTCCTTGTCTTTTGGCTGTTCCTATATAAGGTTTTGGCAATAAAGGTAAAGAAAATAACCCAAGATTTGAAGGCTCCACAGATTCTAAAAATGATAACCCTTTAATATTTAGCATTTGTTCAAAAGCATAACAAACTGTGTCGATATTATGGAGCCCTACTTTTATTAACCCGCTTTCTGCAAAATGAGAGATTCCTCTCAATACGTCACTACCAACACCAATAGATAACACATTTTCTGTTATTTCTATATTATTTTGTAGGTGATTATGGCCAATGTTGGCTAGACGTAGTATTGGTGCTTGTGACATAGTCTGTTTTACTTAAACTTTAAGTTAATTATTAATATACACAAATTTATATTTGTAGTCTTTTCTT
>Ga0247843_1001832_pt1 | contig 41167 bp, 39 predicted proteins | sample LaCruzMarch2017__FD_192420 | JGI IMG/M metagenome (GOLD analysis project Ga0247843, IMG submission 192420) | Freshwater microbial communities from meromictic Lake La Cruz, Castile-La Mancha, Spain - LaCruzMarch2017_8m | ecosystem: Environmental > Aquatic > Freshwater > Lake | place: Spain...
AGATCGGCCGGCCTGCTGCGCGAGTTGAAAGCTGCGCAGACCGGCCTCTTGCCAACCCCGCCAACCCCAGCTCAGATCACCCAAGGACTCTCGTTATGGCTGGATGAGAAACGGGGGTCACGTCAGGCAGCCGCTCACTAGCGGGAGGACTTGGGGAAAAAATGAAGCACATGGTTTCCGTTTCGATTGCCGCCACCATGCTTGGCCTGTTCGCTGCTCCTGTGTCCGCATCGGCTCTGCAGGGCGTGGTGCCGCAGGGTAGTTATTCCCAGAGCTGTAGCGGCGCGTTTGTGAATCAGGGGCGGCTCTATGCCAACTGCCGCGGGGTGCGGGGTTCGACCCAGGGCAGTTCGATCGATCTGGCTGCCTGTTCGAACAGCGACATCGGCAACAACAATGGCCTGCTGGTTTGCGCTGGGGTCCAGGGCCGAGTGGAGAACAGTGGTGGCGGCCCGGCGGCGAGCGCCACGGTCTATGCCAATGCCAGTTATTCGGGTGCCTCGACGACCTTCTCGGGGCCCATGCCGAACCTTGCCTCGTCCGGTTACAATGATCAGATCAGCTCAATGCAGTTGCAAGGCAGCTGGCACGCCTGCAGCGACGCCAACTATGGCGGTACCTGCCAGACCTTTAGCGGAAACGTGCGCAACCTCAGTGGTTCGGGTCTGAACGACCAGATTTCGTCGATGCGACCGGTTAACTGATCCGGCTGATTGACCGCCCGTCGGCCATACAGCTCCGGTTCATCCTGGTGGATGCACAGTTTGGGTTCGGATGCGTCAGCGTCCCAGACCCTGTGGAGGAACGAATATGAAGACCCTCGCCATACTCGCTGCCGGTGCTACCTTCGCTGTCGGCGGTTTTGCTGCGGTGCCGTACAGTGCTGAGGCCCAGTCTCGAGGCGCGCCGCGCGGTAGCTACGCCCAGACCTGCAACGGTGCCTATGTGAACCAGGAGCGGCTGTACGCGGACTGCCGCGACACGCGTGGCAACTACCGCTCCAGCTCGATCGATCTGGGTGCGTGCTCGTCCAGCGACATCGGCAACGATAACGGTTTGCTGGTTTGCCAGGGGGTCCGCGGGACCTTCGAGAACAACGGCGGCGGCAACAGTGGCGGTGGCTGGGGCGGTGGCAACAACGGCGGTGGCTGGGGCGGCGGCAACAACGGTGGCGGATGGGGTGGCGGCAACAACAATGGTGGGGGCCGCAACAGCATCACGGTGTACCAGGACGCGAACTTCCGCGGCTATTCCGAGACGTTCAGGGGCGAGATCTACGATCTGGGACGCTCCGGCTTCAACGATCGCATCAGTTCGATGCAGGTGACCGGAACCTGGGAGGCCTGTGTCGACGCCAACTTCCGCGGCCAGTGCCAGACGTTTACGGGCAGCGTCCGGAATCTGGACCGGTGGGGCTTCAACGACCGCATATCGTCGCTTCGCCCGGTGCGCGGCGGAGGTCGCTGGTAGGCGTCAGAGGGTCAGGACAATCTTGCCGACATGCTCGCCCGCCTCCAGCCGGAGGTGGGCGAGAGACGCCTGTTCGATCGGATAGGTCGCATCAATCGGCGGCCGGACGACACCGGAGGCGACCCAGGGCCAGACCAGGCGCTGGATGGCCGCCGCCAGCCGGGCCTTCTCGTCAGCAGGGCGCCGACGGAGCGTGGAACCGGTCAGTACGGCCTGCTTCAGCATCAGCCGCAACAGATCGATCTCGGCCAGAGCCCCGGTCTGGGCACCGATCACGATCCAGCGGCCACCTGGACGCAGGGCGTCAAGGTTGAGCCTGGCATAGGCCGCTCCGACCATATCCAGGATCACATCTGCGCCGCCGGCCTGTGCGATGCCTGCCGCCAGATCCTCGGTCGAGGCGTCGAGGCTTGTGGTGGCCCCCAGTTTTCGCGCCGCGTCAGCCTTGGCTGCGGTACGGGACGTCGCGATGACACGCGCACCATGCGCCACAGCCATCTGGATGGCCGTGACCCCGATGCCCGACGTGGCCCCATGGATCAGCAGGGTCTCTCCAGGCCGCAACGCTCCGGCCTCAAAAACATTGGCGAACACGGTGAAGACGGTTTCGGGCAGCGCCGCCGCTGCGACGTAGTCCATATGGTCGGGAACGGGCAGGGCATGTCGGGCGTCAACCACTGCGAGCGCGGCGTAACCACCGCCCGGCAACAGGGCGCAGACCCGGTCTCCCGGATGCCAGCGGCCAACGCCCTCTCCGACCTGATCGACCTCGCCGGCAACCTCGAGCCCCAGCACCTCAGAGGCTCCAGGGGGCGGTGGATAGGACCCTGCTCGCTGGAGCAGGTCGGGACGATTCACGCCGGCGGCATGGACGCGGATGCGAATTTCACCGGGGCCGGCGACCGGGTCGGGCCGTTGGCCCAGCCTGAGCGCCTCCGCCGGACCAGCGCCGCCCTCGATCGTGATCACCCGCATCCGCGTCTCCAAACCTTGCAATCGTCCGTGTCCGGGCGCGAAACTAGGGGACCGGTGGTTTCGGGCCAAGGAGGCGATGATGATGTTCGAGGATCTGGATCCCCGCCCGGTGCGTGGAGCGAATATGGTGGCGCTGGGCCGCGAGGATCTGGAGCTTTATTCGGTCGAGGAACTCAACGAACGGATCGAGGCGCTGCAGACCGAAGTCGACCGGGTACGCGCTGCAATCGCCGCCAAGGCGGCCAAGAAGTCGGCGGCCGACGCCCTGTTCAACTTTGGCGGCTGATGGTTTCGTGTGTCTCTGATCCGTGGCATGGCCGTTGCAGGTCCTGGTACCGCTGTCCGATCCGGATCGCACAGCGAGCGGTCCCTGGGCGTCGACATGGTGCGAGTTGAGTTGATGGTGAGCGAAGATCTCGAAATGCCCAAGGCCGCACGCACGAACGAGATCCGTGATTTCGCGCGATCCGAGCTGTTCGAGCGTACCTTCCAGGAAGGCATGGAACTGGTCGAGGAGACGGCCGCCTATCTGGATGGAGATGGTCGTCGCGAGTCCAAGCTGCTGTCGCGCGCCGCCGCACTCGCCTATGCGGCAGACAGCATGAAGCTGACGACACGGCTGATGCAGGTGGCGTCCTGGCTTCTCGTGCAGCGTGCCGTTCGCGAGGGAGACATGACACCGGACGACGCAGCGGATCCCCGTTACCGGCTGGCCGACCGCAAGGTGGCGGTGGAGCCGACACACCCGGAAATTCCCATCGCGCTGGTCGAGTATCTTGTCAGGGCCGAGAGGCTTCACGACCGGGTGCTGTACCTGGACAGACGCATGTATCTGGAGACACCCGCCGATACAGACATGAATCCGGTCCTGAGCCAGATGGGTCTGCTGGAGGCTGCCTTTCGGGAATAGGCCGGGCTCCTGCGCCGATCGTGCCCACGAGGCGCGTGGGCTATGGCCCGACGTCGTTCGCGTCGACCCGTCCGTCCGCAATCACCTCCGGCAGGGTGACCGCGATGCCCAGCGCTTCGGCCAGCGTACGATCACGACGGTAGACGTCCTCGCGGAAGGCGACGCGACCCTGGCCGTCCACGAAAGCCGTCCAGTAGAGCAGGCGAACGCTGATCTCGCGTCCCGTCTGGATCCGTGTCGTTCGACGCGAGGCCTGGGCCGCGTCGAACTGGTCCAGCAGGGTCGGATCCGGCGAGAGCAACAGCCGGGCGAACTCGACCGCGTTCTGAACCCGGACACAGCCGTGTGATCGCTGGCGCATGGACAGGTTGAAGGCGGCCTTGGAGGGCGTATCGTGCAGGAAGATGGCGTAGCTGTCGCGCAGTTCAAACTTCACATAGCCGAGCGCGGCGTTCGGGCCGGCACGCTGGATGACCGTCCCGTTCTGAATGTACATGTTCTGGCTCGCCAGATAGGCAGGCCCGCGCGGCAATATCTCCCGGCGGGCGATGCCGGCGGGCACATACCACGGCGGATTGGCGACGACCGAGGCAAAGGGCTTCTCAAGGCTGGGCGTCTGGTTGGCCGGCGACCCGACCACGACCCGGTTCGAGTGCACCGGGCGTCCATCCTTCCAGTAGACCATGATGGCTGCGGCCGTGTTGACCTCGATCCGCTCGGGATTGACCTCGCGCTTCAACCATCGACGGCGTTCCAGATTGAGAGCGATCTGGCGAGCCCGGTCTTCTGCAGAGGCCCCGAGCGAGCTCTGGGTTCCGGGACCGATACGGCCGTCGGCGGCGAGCCCGTGGCGGGTCTGGAAACCACGCACGGCGACCTGCAGTTCCGGGCCGTAGACCAGACCTTCCGCAGCCAGGCGTGCCCCGGCGTCGGCGGCCAGGTCGCCCTCTGCCACCAGCCGGGCGATCAAGGCAGGGATACGGTTGTCGCTGGCTCCCGGCTCAAGTGTGCCGGCGCGGATGGGAAAGATCGGCCAGCCGCCCTGATTGATCAGGCGGCGGTAGCGGACATAGCCGGCGGACAGGTTGTTGTAGCCAATGTCAGTCGGGGCGAGGCCTTCATACCAATCGACCAGTTGGTTCCTGACCAGGGCGTCGTTCAGGCCGAGCGGCAGGTCGACGCGATTCTTTGCCATCTCCCACAGCTTTTCGACCGTCTCCGGGCGCACCATGCCCTCGGCGAGGACCCGGGCATACTTCAGGGCGGCGGCGGAGGTGCGCAGGTCGGCACTGTCCGGGTCGGCGGCGAGCCCGACGAAGTCGAAGAAGTTGCCCCGTGCAAGGCCGTGACGCTCGACGCGTCCGGAGACCTCGTTCAGACGACGCAGACGGTCTGCGTTCCAGACGGGCTGCCAGCCGTTGAGCTCGTAGAAGGCGCGAACGTCGGGCTGCTCAGCCGCGGGAAGTCGCGAGATCTGGGCGTCGAACGCTGCGTAGTAGGGGCTATCGGCTGTCGCGGCGGGTGCATACGGCGTGCCGACCTGCGCCCTGGCCTGGGTGGCCATGGCCGTGGCAGCGGCACCGAGGGTCAGTTCACGTCGGTTCATTGTCGTGTCGCCTTGGCTCGATGCCCCGTGGAACCCGGTGTCCACGCCCCGAGGATCGAGCGCCTCATGTTATCGCCGTTCCGGCCAAACAAAAAGCGCCGGTCACGCGACCGGCGCCTTTCGTGACGTTGCGGATACAGTGGGGCCTACTTCTTGATAAAGCCGCCAAACTTGTTGTTGAAGCGCGAGACGCGACCGCCGCGATCCATCAGCTGCTGGTTGCCACCCGTCCACGCCGGGTGCGTCGAGGGGTCGATGTCCAGGTTCAGAACGTCCCCTTCCTTGCCGTAGGTCGACCGGGTCTTGTAGGTGGAGCCGTCGGTCAGGGTGACCGTGATGAAGTGGTAGTCAGGGTGCGTATCGGGCTTCATGGTCGTCGATCCGGTCTCTTGCGCGATGACGATGCCGACCGTCGGTGCGCGGAAATGAGAAATCCCGCCAGCGGGCCAGCGGGAATGAGCGGCGGCGTTTACACCGGGGCACCTTCCGGGGCAAGAGGCCGGGGTCATGACTGATCCCGCCGCGCCGACGCTCGATTCTCCCACAGGCGCGGGGTCTCTTGCCGATCGCCCGGGTGCCGGGGCTGTGCTGATCGAGCAACTGGGCGAGGCCGGTCAGCGGCGTGGCCGCAGCCGCAACGTCAAGCCCCTGCTGCGACTGTGGCCCTACCTTGTCCGGCACCGACTGGATGCCGTGATCGCCATGTTCTGGCTTCTGGCCTCGACGGCTGCTTCCCTCGGCCTGACGGCCACGGCGCGGGGCGCCATCGATCATGGTTTTGAGAACGGCGGACGCGATATCGATCGCTGGTTCCTGTTCCTCGGGGCGAACGCCGTGGCGCTCGGGATCGCGACGGCCGTTCGATACTTCTATGTCACCAAGACCGGCGAGCGGGTTATCGCGGACTTGAGGACCGGATTGTTCGATCGCATCCTGACGCTGGATCCGTCATTCTTTGCCAGGATGAGAACCGGCGAGGTGCTCAGCCGCCTGACGACGGACATCGCCCTGGTCGAGACGCTCCTCACGACGTCAATCTCGTTCGCGCTCAGGAATGTTCTGACCCTGGTCGGGGGCGTCGTCCTGCTGTTTGTCGTCAGCCCTAAACTGACCGGACTGGTGCTGCTGACCGTGCCACTGCTGGTCGCGCCGATTTTCATCTTCGGGCGTCAGGTGAGAAGGTTGACCGTCCGGTCCCAGGACCGGTTCGCCAACGCCGTCGGCTTTGCCGGCGAGAGCGTCGATGCGATCGAAACCGTTCAGGCCTTCGGGCGGGTGGGCAGCGCCGCGACCCGCTTCCGCGGAGCTGTCGAGGAAGCGTTCGGTGTTTCCCTGGTGCGGATGCGGTCCCGGGCGTGGCTGACGGCGGTCGTGATCGTGGTCATCTTCGGCGGCGTGACCATGGTGCTCTGGCTGGGAGCCCAGGATGTGGCGCGAGGCGTGATGTCGCCGGGGGCCTTGCTGCAGTTCGTGCTCCTGTCGGTCTTTACCGCCGGGGCTGTCGGAGCCCTGGGCGAGAGCTGGGGGGACGTCCAGAAGGCATCCGGGGCGATGGAGCGGATTGATGAGCTGATGCGGGCTGTGCCCGGGATTGCCGCACCGGCTCACACGGTCCGATTGCCCAGCCCGCCGAAGGGCCGCCTGGCCATGGCCGGGGTCCGGTTCGCCTATCCGGGACGTCCGGACCTGCCGGCGTTGAAAGGCTTCGATCTGACCGTGCGTCCCGGCGAGACGGTCGCGCTCGTGGGCCCTTCCGGTGCGGGCAAGTCGACGGTGTTTCGCCTCTTGCTTCGCTTCTATGACCCGCAAGGCGGATCGGTCAGCGTGGATGGGGTCGATCTGAAGACGGCCGATCCGGCGGAGGTCCGCGACCGCTTTGCATGGGTCTCCCAGGAGGCGCCGTTGTTTTCCGGTTCAGCGATGGAAAACATCCGCTTCGGCCGGCTTGAAGCATCAGAGGATGAGGTCCGCGAGGCAGCCCGCGAGGCCCAGGCCCTGACCTTCATCGAAGCCTTGCCCGAAGGCTTTGAAACTCCACTGGGCGAGCGCGGCAAGAGCCTCTCGGGGGGGCAAAGGCAGCGGCTGGCGATCGCACGCGCCCTCGTCCGCGATGCCCCGATCCTCCTGCTGGACGAAGCCACCAGCGCACTTGACTCAGAGAACGAGGCCCTGGTCCAGGCTGCGCTTGATCAGGCGATGGAGACACGGACAACGCTGGTCATTGCCCACAGACTCGCCACCGTTCTGCGGGCCGACCGGATCATCGTCATGGAAGACGGCATGGCTGTGGAGGAGGGCACCCACCACGAGCTGGTCACCAGAGGCGGGCTTTACGCCAGGCTGGCGGCGCTGCAGTTCCGCAAGGACTGAGATCGCCCGGCGTTCGACGGCGTGAGTCTATCTGAGCTGATAGGTCACGGTGGCGACCACACGGACGCGTTTGTCGAGCGACGTCGACTCGTTGTCGACGTCTTCCCGGGCGAGAATTTCGAACGATCCCTGGGTTGCCTGACGGATCGGCCCCAGCGGCGCGCCGGCATCCCTTGCGAACTGCTCCGCACCCGATCGGGCCGAGGCTGTCGCCTCTGCGATCATCTCGGGTCGTACATCGTTCAGTTTCGTGAACACATAGGTCGGGGCGGTGAAGTCCAGGAGGACGCCCTGACGGACAAGATCGTTCAGGGCGCGCTCGGTCTGGGCCACGCGGGCGACATCGTTGGTGCGGACCGTCACGCTTTGAGCCACGACGTAGCGGGGCGTGCCTTGCGACGGGGCATAGGTCTGGCTCTGGGTGTCGGTGACCTCCATCCGGCCCACGGTGACGATCTCGTCGCCATAGCCCTGCTGGCGCAGGAAGGTTCGAACACGGGTCAGGTCCTGGTCGATCTGAGCCTGGACTGTCGGCAGATCTTCTCCGGCGACGGTAAAGCGAAGGGGCATGACGGCGAGGTCCGCGACGACGTTGCGTTCCGCGACGCCGCGCACCGTGACCTGACGGTTGCCGGTCTGGGCGTTGATCACGCCGCCGCCGATGGCGACGCCCGCCCCGATCAACCCCACGGCGATCAGACCCCCGAAAATGACGGGCGGAAGAAGGTTGCGATCAGCGGCGGTCACTAGGATATCTCCGTGTTGAGAACGTCAGGCTGCACCTCAAAGCTCCGATCCGCCAGTGATCCTTTCTGACATGGCAGTCTCAAGCGCCAGCAATCGGCAGGCGGAGGCCAGCGACCGTCGTCCTCGCATCTGGTCGATCCAGGCAAGCAAGCCCGCCTGGCTCATGTCACGCTCTGCAGCGAGCCGGTCCAGCACCACCCAGAACTCCGGCTCCAGCGCCACCGAGGTGGCATGGCCGGCGAGGACGACGGAGCGCTTTTTCAGCATGGACTCTCAAGTCTGACCACTTGGGTCGGGCAGTGGGTTGCGATAGAGTATCCGCTTCTCAACTGGATGTAAGCGATGACGATGGACGCCGCCGTTTATCCTGACGATTTTCAGGTGCTCCAGCCCCAGCGGCTGCGGCCCCTGACCGCCATTCGCGCCTTCCGCAAGCTGATCCGCGACAAGGAAGACACCGCCCAGGTGTTTGAGATCATGCGCGCCCTGACCGGTGGGTCTGGCGCGCGCGGCTACAACCGCTTGCTGCGCACCGTGGAGGGGGGCCGCCAAGCCTTCCTGCGCGAGGAACTGGCGCACAAGCTGGACGACCCTTTGTGGCTGGGGCGTTTCGCGCCCGGCACGGTCGGAGCTGAGTACCGGGCGTTTCGCGAAGCGCGCGGTTTCACAGCCGACGGCCTGGCCGACACAGCGCGCGAGGTCGCGCCCGAGATCGACGCACCGCATCCCGTCGTCTGGTATTCGCGCCGTCTGCGCGACGTCCACGATATCTGGCATGTCCTGACCGGCTATGGCACGGACGCGCTGGGCGAGGCCTGCGTGGTCAGCTTCTCCTACGGCCAGACGCATAATCTCGGCTTCGGCTTCATCGGCTGGGGCGCGGCACGAGAGATCCAGCGCGAGAACCGGGCCATACCGGCACGCCGGGCCGTGCTCCAGGCCTGGAGGAACGGCCAGGCCGCGCGCTGGCTTCCGGGGCTCGACTACGAGGCGCTTTTCGCCGAGCCCCTGGACGTCGCGCGGGCCCGGCTGCGGATCCGGCCCGCGACGGTTTATGTCGCTGTCCCGGAGGCCGACCGGGTGGCGCTCAGGCTCCGGGCCTGAGCCGGGCCGACGTGTCGCCGCGGGCACGCCTGGGCGGTTGCAACCGCACTGCTTAGGGCGCAAGCGGATCGCCGTCGCACGCCCTCTGTCGAGCCTGAATTGCCCCTTTCGAAGTTCCTCACACCCTCGGCCGGAGCTCTGGCTGTCGCCGGTGTAGCGCTGTGTGCGGTGATCTGGGGCACGACCTGGTACGCCATCACCTGGCAGCTCGGCACCGTCGATCCGGCGGCGTCCCTGACCTGGCGGTTCGGGCTGGCAGCCATCATCCTGCTCGTCGGCTGTGCCGTGACAGGTCGATCGCTCCGACTGAACCGGGCCCAGCACCTGGCCGCGGTCGGGCAGGGGGCCTTCGTCTTCGCGATCAGCTACTCCTTTACCTATGCCGCCGAGGAAAATGTCACCTCGGCGATCGTCGCCGTGGTGTTCGCCACCCTGGCCTTTCTCAACCTCGTCCTGTTCAGGATCGTCGTGGGCCAGAAGGCGGCGCGGGCGGCCTGGATCGGCGCAGTCCTGGGCATCGTCGGCGTCGCGGTCCTGTCGGGCGGGGAGGCGATGGCGGAGGGTCTGGACCGACGCGCCCTGACCGGGGTCGGCCTGGCACTGCTCGCCGTCGCCAGCTCGGCGGTCGGCAACTATTTTTCCTGGCGCGGCCAGCAGGAAGGGACAGCCATCCTGCCCCAGACCGGCTGGGCCATGGCCTACGGAACCGGAATGCTGGTGCTTTACGGATTGGCGACCGGTGCACGCTTCACCATTGACCCCAGCCCCGGCTATCTGATCTCGCTACTGTATCTGGCCGTCTTCGGCTCGGTCGTGGCCTTCGTGACCTATTTCGCGGTGGCCAGGGCACGGGGCTATGCCATGGCCAGCTATATCTCTGCCCTGACGCCGCCGATCGCCATGCTGGTGTCGATGCTGTTCGAGGGTGCTCGCTTCGGCTTGCCGGCCGCGGTGGGCCTCGTTCTGGTGCTCGGGGGGCAGGCCCTGCTGATCCGCGCGCCGAGACAGGATTAACCGAACCAGCTGCGCTTCTTTGGCCTGGGCGAATCGTCGTTCGACCTTTCTGCGGCCTCCTGCGCTTCGCGCGCCTTGTTGGCCCTGGCCCGACGCAGGGCGAGCAGGGCGATCAGGCTGTGCCCTGTGCGGTTCTCGCGGGTCGACACCGTCTCAGTCCTCGCGCTTTGCCTGATCCAGCAGGCGCGCGGCCCGCTCGCGTTCTGTCTCTGCGGCCTGTCGCTGGCCCTTTGTGCGACCGTGCGCAGCCCGGTTCGCTGATGCTTCGGCCTTGGCCGAGGCCTTGTCGCGAGCCTTGCGCACCCGGTTCAGACTGACGATTTCGCCCATCACCTGCTCCTGTCGTCTCTTGCCTCGAATGCGAGCTTACGACGAATTCACCCGCCGACCACTGTCGCCTGTCCGACAGGGCCCTATATCCAGCATATGATCCGGATCATCCTCAACATCCTGTGGTTCATCTTCGGCGGCTGGATCAGCGGCCTGCTGTGGCTGCTGGGCGGCGCGATCCTGGCCATCACGATCGTCGGCCTGCCCTGGAGCTTCGCCGCCTGGCGGATCGCCAGCTACTCCTTCTGGCCATTCGGTCGCGAAGTTGTCTGGGCCGGCGAGGCGGGCGGTCAGGAAATCGGCTGCTTCGGCGTCGGCCTGAACGTGATCTGGTTCATCTTCGCGGGCTGGTACATCGCCCTTTCGCATCTGATCATCGCCTTCTTTGAGGCGATCACGATCATCGGCATCCCGTTTGCTATCAAGGATTTCGAACTGGCCAAGCTGGCGCTGGCCCCGGTCGGCGCGACCATTCGCGACAAGCCCTGATCAATCGTCCGACAGCAGAGTTGCCAGCATGGTGTCGCGTCGGTTCAGGAAGTTGCGCGTGACCTGATAGTGATCGGTGTCTTCGTACGCGATCCGATCCAGGCCGAACTCGGACGCCTGGTAGATCCACGCGTTCGGATAGCCCAACAGGATGGGCGAATGGGTGGCGATGATCAGCTGCGAGCGGGCAAGGACCAACTCATGCATCCTGGCCAGGAACGATAGCTGTCGGCTGGGCGAAAGGGCCGCTTCCGGCTCGTCCAGAATGTAGAGGCCGTCGCCGATGAGGCGGTTGTCGAACAGAGCGAAGAAGCTTTCCCCGTGGGACTGTTCGTGAAGCGAGCGTGACCCGAACCGCGTGGCCCGGATTTCCGGCTCCTCCAGATAGCTGGCCACAGTGAAGAAGCTCTCGGCCCTCAGGAAGAACCCATCCTGCACCCGCTCCGGGCATCGTACAGGTCTGACGAACCTGTGAAGAGATGAGTGGCTCTCCCTCGTGCCGAAGCGGTGCTCGCGGCCTCCCCCTTCTGCGTTGAACCCCCAAGCGACGGCCAGGGCCTCGATGAGGGTCGACTTGCCTGACCCGTTCTCTCCGACCAGGAAGGTCACATTGGGGTGGAACGGCAGACTGTGCAGCGATCGGACTGCGGGCAGATTGAACGGGTAGGCGTCCGGGTCCCAACCCTCGCGCCGTTCGAAGCGAGCCTCGATCCAGTAGGGGCGGACGAGCGCCGTCACCCCGGCGAGATCATCTTCTCGGGCCGCACCGCCTCGTCGAACTCGGCGTCGGTCAGATAGCCGCCGCCGACCGCCTCTTCGCGCAGGGTGGTGCCGTTCCTGTGCGCCGTCTTGGCGATCTTGGCGCAGGCGTCATAGCCCAGCTTGCCGTTCAGGGCGGTGACCAGCATCAGCGAGTTGTTCAGGCTGCGCTCGATGTTGTCGATCCGGGGCTCGATCCCGACCACGCAATTGTCGGTGAAGCTGACCGCCGCGTCGGCCATCAACCGCACCGACTGCAGGAAATTGTAGGCCATGACCGGGTTGAAGACGTTCAGCTCGAAATGCCCCTGGGACCCGGCGAAGGTGATCGCCGCGTGGTTGCCGAAGATCTGCACGCAGACCTGCGTCAGGGCCTCGCACTGGGTCGGATTGACCTTGCCCGGCATGATCGACGACCCCGGCTCGTTCTCCGGTAGAGCCAGTTCGCCCAGACCTGAGCGGGGGCCGGAGCCGAGGAAACGGATGTCGTTGGCGATCTTGAACAGGGATGCAGCGACCGTGTTGATCGCCCCATGGCTCATGACCATGGCGTCATGGGCGGCCAGGGCCTCGAACTTGTTGGGGGCCGTGGTGAAGTTCAGGCCGGTGGTGGCCGCGATCCGGTCGGCCACGCCTTCCGCGAAGCCGATCGGGGCGTTCAGACCGGTGCCGACGGCCGTGCCGCCCTGCGCCAGCTGCATCAGGTCGGGCAGGGTGCTTTCGATCCGCTCGATGCCCTTGGTGACCTGCTGGACATAGCCGCTGAATTCCTGACCCAAGGTCAGGGGGGTGGCGTCCTGGGTGTGGGTGCGGCCGATCTTGATGATGCCCTTCCAGGCCTCGGCCTTGTCGTTCAGGGCGTTGCGGAGCTGTTGCAGGGCCGGCAGCAGGCGGTGGACCACCTCCTCGGCGCAGGCGACGTGCATGGCCGTGGGATAGGTGTCGTTGGACGACTGGCTCATATTGACGTGGTCGTTGGGGTGGACCGGCTTTTTCGACCCCATCTCCCCGCCAAGCATCTCGATCGCCCGGTTCGAGATCACCTCGTTGGCGTTCATGTTGGACTGGGTGCCCGAGCCGGTCTGCCAGACCACCAGGGGGAAGTGGTCGTTCAGCTTGCCCTCGATCACCTCATCGGCGGCGCGGACGATGGCGTTGCCGATGGCCGGATCGAGCCGGCCCAGCGCCATGTTGGTCTCGGCCGCCGCCCGCTTGACGATCCCCAGCGCCCGCACGATCGGCAGGGGCTGCTTCTCCCAGCCGATCCTGAAATTGCCCAGCGACCGCTGGGCCTGTGCGCCCCAGTACCGGTCGGCGGCGACCTCGATGGGGCCAAAGGTGTCGGTCTCGGTGCGGTGGGCGGTCATGATCGAACAGCTCGCGAAGGCGTGGCGGGAGAGTGCGCAGGCGTGTAGCACGAGGGCATGACCGGGCAAGGCGGGCGACCGTGAACTCAGACTGGATCGTCTCCGGCAAGGTCCGCGCCCGCGAGGAAGGCGATGCTGTCGTCGTCATGATCGACGGGCTGACCACCCAGGCCAAATACTACAAGCCGTTGGTCTATGAGTTTTTCCGCAAGGAATGGCGCGGGTCACGACCGTCCTACGGCGACTTCGTCGTCGAGATCGTGATGGAGCACATCGGCGATCCGCCGTGGATGGACCTCGACAACCTGGCCAAGGCCCTGCTGGACGCCATCAAGGGCTATCTGTTCCATGACGACGCCCAGGTCGCGCGCCTGCTGGTCGAACGACGGGAGGGCGAGCGCGAGCGCATCACCCTCCGTGCCTATCCGCGTCAGGGCGCTTCGGGCGGTCCCGGATAGCGTTCGAACGACGGCAGGTGGTCGAGGTCCTTCATCCAGCCGATGCCCTCGGCCATCTGGATCTGGGCCTGCAGGGGGATGGCATCCGGGTCGTCCAGCGTCGCGCTCTGGATGTCGATCTGGCCGGGGAAGATGACGTCATTGGTGTAGAACAGGCCGGTGCCGCAGGTGCCGCAGAACCCTCGTCGCCCGTCCTTCGACGAGGCGTACCAGACGGGGTCACCGGTGATCGTCACCTGATCCGCCGAAGCCAGAGCCCAGGCCACGGCCGGAGCGCCCGATGATTTCCGGCAATCATGGCAGTGGCACAGACAGTGGTGGATGGCCTCGTCCGCTGTCTGATAGCGGATCGCCCCACAGTGGCAGCCCCCGGATTGCATCGAACTCCTCCTCAAATGTTCCCGTTATGTTCTAGTTCGGATGCCCGCCGCTGTCCAGCTTCACGGCGCGGGACGAGAGAACCTGAGCGTGGGCACCAGCAACTGCATATTCGCTCCGATGAACACCTGGGGCTCGGAGGCCGGCGTCAGCCCCTCGAGCTCTTCGCGCTCCTTGACGCAGGACTGGACGGCATTGCCGAGCGTGAGGAAGTCGGTTGCGTTCGGCAGGCGCTCAATCACGCAGCCGTCGAAATAGGGATAGGTCGCGTCCTCGCTGCATCCGAACGAGGCCCGGTCCCGCCGCGCTGCCGTCAGGATTATCCGGTTGGGCCCTGCGAGGCCGTCGATGAAGGAGCCCGCAAAACACGCCGACAGGACGAGGATGGTCGGCCGGTTCTGGCACCAGCTGCGCAGGAGCGTGGCCAGTCGCGTCGGTGTCAGAACATCGTCCGGGCCGAAGATGATGACACCGGGTGTCCCGTGCGAGGTGATGTACACGAAACACCCCCGGTCGGTCCGCGAGGTGACCTCTGCAATCCGCTGGATCGCGGCCTGGGCTGACACCGCCGGACGGGCGTCGGGGCGCAGCGTCACGTCCACCATGTCAGCCCGGGAAAACCCCGCCGCAAGAAAGCCGGCCGTCAGGTCACGCCGGGCATTGTCGAAGGCCTGGATCGGCGCGCCGGCGCTGGTGCGCCAGTCCGCAGCCACGATCGCTGCCGCCCAGCCATCAAACCGGCTCTGCGCATGAGCGGCCCCGGCGTTCAGCCAGATCAGGGCAATGAGAAAAGAAGCACGAAGCACGCAAGGCTCCTTGGCAGACCGACTACCCTTGCGGGCTCCACGCCGTTGCGAAGCGGCCTATTTCTTGCGGAACTGATCGAGGGAAACCACCTTGGGGCCGTCGTCGCCGGACGGCGCGGGGTCGGGACGTTTGGGTGCGGGCAGTTCCGCGACGGTCTGGGCCACCGGTTCGGGGGCCTCGAACTGCAGAAGGAACTGTACGCTCGGGTCGTAGAACCGCGTCACGGCCGTATAGGGCACCGTCAGCACCTTCGGCATGCCACCGAACTTGAGCATGACCGAGAACAGGTCCTGCTCGACCGCCAGATCCCAGTACTGGTGCTGAAGAACGACGGTCATCTCATCGGGATACTTCGCCACTACGTCGGGCGGTACCGATACGCCCGAAGCCCGGGTCTTGAACGTGATGTAGAAGTGATGGGCCCCCGGAATGCCCGAAGGCCCCGCCGCGCGTTCGAGCGCAGAACGGATCACTCCGCGCAGGGCGTCCTGCGCGAGCTTCTCGTACTGCATCTCGTCGATCGGCTGGACGTCGTCGGCCATTGGAACCCTCACTCGCGGCGACTGATAGCGGCGCAGGACGTTGGGCGGAAGATGGCGCAGACCGGAAAGTGCCGGGATTCTGTTGCCAGGCTCCCGGCGGCCCCGCCCAGGGATCTGAACCCCTAGGACTTAAGTGTTCGAAATCTGTCGAACCGCATTACGCGGCGAGACGGACTTCTCCAGCGAAGTTATCGTTCGCAGTTAGAAAATGGCCCGATACGGTGGGCCAGGACGAGCGAAAGCAGTCTTCTTTACACGTCCGTCGATGCTAGTCGGCCCCGTAGCTCCCGCCGATAACGCGGTGAGAGAGTTGGTGGAGCCGCCGGGAATCGCACCCGGGTCCGGTCCGCTTATTACAAGCGCGTTTATCGCCATATCCGGAGCAAGCCCCGGCAACCCTGATATAGGGGCAGAAGCCCTTGCATCCAAGTTACCAAGTGAAGTCTGCTTTGCGGCAGGGGAATCGGTGATGGGTGCGAACGAAAGGCTTCAGATCGCGGCGGGCTTCTCGACGGACCGGGGCCCGCGTGCCGACAATCAGGATTTCGGTGCTGTGCACATCGGGAGCCCGTCCGAGCAGGCGTTGCACGGCGTGATCGCCCTGGTCGCCGACGGCGTCAGCGGGTCAAGGGCGGGCAGGGTGGCGTCTGAACTGGCCGGCCGCACATTCATCGACGCCTATGTCGACCAGAACCCGTTGAAGGGCGTCGCCGCTGCGGGAGTCGCGGCCCTGTCGGGCTACAATCGCTGGCTCAATGCCAAGGGACGGTCTGATCCCGAGATGTCGGGCGCGGCCACGACTTTCAGCGCCTTCATCATACGCGGACGCGACGCGACAGTTCTGCACGTCGGCGACAGCCGCGCCTGGCACTTTCGCGAGGGCGTCCTGACCCGTCTCACCGAGGATCACGTCTTGAGCCAGCCGGGTCTCGGTCATGTGCTCTATCGCGCCGTCGGCATCGAACCGGACTTGCGCCTCGACACCCTTGCCGTGTCCCTGAAGGCCCACGATCGGCTGCTGCTGACCACTGACGGGGTCCACGGGGTCGTATCCGAGGCCGAGTTACGCCAGTTGCTTGCCCGGCGGGCCTCGCCGGAGGCGGACGCGCACGCCGTTGTCGACGCGGCAAGGGCAGCCGGGACCCACGACAACGCCTCTGCCGTGGTCATCGATGTGATCCGGATCGGCGGAGTCGATCAGGACGCCATCGGGGACGAAGCGGCGGGTCTGCCCATCCTTCCTGTCCCGTCGGTCGGGGAAAACGTCGACGGCTTCCTCCTGGAGCGGCTGCTCTCGGATGGCCGGTACACGCGCGTCTTTGCCGCCCGCGAAGGCGATGGGACCGAGCGCGTGGTTCTCAAATTCCCCAAACCCGCCCTCCTGTCAGAGAGCGGCGCGCGGGGAGCCTTCCTGCGTGAAAGCTTCATCGGCCGTCGTATCGACAGCCCCTTCGTCGGCAAGACGATCAGCCTTGAGCCTGGCCGCCAGAGCCGCCTCTACATCGTCCAGCCGCTCTATATCGGTCGTACCCTGCATGCCCGTCTTGCTGACGAGGCCTTTGATATCCCGACGGGAGTTGACGTCGCCATCCGCCTGTCGCGTGCGGTTGCGGCCCTGCACCGGCACGGCATCACCCACCGTGATATCAAGCCCGACAACGTCATTCTGGAAGCCGGTGGCGGCCTGAAGCTGATCGATCTGGGTGTCGCGCGCCTGCCCAGGGTCGAGGAATTCGCAGAGGCCGAAGCCCCGGGCACTCCCGGTTACCGGGCCCCGGAAATGTTTGCCGGCAATCCCGGCGACGCAGCGACCGACCAGTATGCCCTCGGCGTGACCCTGTATCGCCTGTTCACCCGCGACTATCCGTCCGGTCAGGAAGTGGATTTCAGCCGCATTCGCTTCGAAAGGCCTACCCGCCCGACGGTCCATCGTCCCGACATGCCGGCCTGGTTGGAGGCCGCCCTGCTGCGTGCCCTGTCGCCGGATCCCGCCGACCGTTTCGCCGACGTCGAGGAACTGATCCACGTTCTCGAAAGCGGCAGCGCCGCGGCCGTTCCACAAACGCGTGAACTGTCACTTATGGAGCGGGAGCCCGTTCGCTTCTGGCAAGGCGTCAGTGCGGCGCTGCTGGTGTTGCTGCTGGTGTCATGGATGGTGCGGTAGTTCATCCCCTCTGGCACCGGGCCGCGTGGGTCCTTTGCGGGACATTCACCAAGCACGCACCGGTTTCTGCCCGGATCGGAACATCAGGCCGGCGCCGGGGGGGGCGGGGGCGGCGGGGCCCGGACCGGATTGAGGTCGCCTTCTGCCGCCTGGCACCCGGCAATCCGGGCGGACATCCCTGAACCTAGGCGACCGCGTCCCGGGCCACCGCCTTCATGGACACGGTAAGGTCTGCGAGGCGGATCGGATCGACCGCGGTTCGCCGCTGGATCAGCTGCTTGCCGGCCATGAATTCGGGGGGCGCGTTCACGGCCTCGACGGAGAGGATACGGTCGCCGCTCAGGTGGAATACCGCGAACCTGCCGGCCGCGGGATCGCCCCGCAGCAGGGTGCGGTCTGCCCCCATCGGCAGTCCGGCGATCTGTAATTTGAGGTCATACTGGTCCGACCAGAACCAAGGAACCTCGGGGGCGGGCGGCGGCCGGCCGACGATGGCGTGGGCGGCCTGACGGGCCTGCTCCAGGGCGTTGGGCACGCTCTCCAGCCGGACGACGCAGTCGTGCACCGGAACAGGCCTCAGGGACACGTCACCGATGGCGAAGATGGCGCAGTCCGAAGTGCAGGCCGTCTCGTCCACGATCACGCCGCCCGACCCGCCCGGCTCGCAGTCAAGACCGGCTTCGCGCGCGAGGTCGTCATTGGCGAGGGCACCGACGCCGACGAGGATGGCGTCGGCCGTCAGCCGCTCGCCGTCGGCCAGACGCACCGCGCCGTCCTCGAAGGCGGCGACCTCGACCTCGACGCGGAGGTCGACCCCCGCCGCCCGGTGACGTTCGGTGAAGAAGGCAGAGAGCGGCTCTGAAGCGACGCGCTTCAACACCCGGTCCAGCCGCTCCAGCAGCACGACCTCGGCCCCCAGAGCCCTGGCCGAGGCCGCGGCCTCCAGCCCGACGTAGCCGCCGCCGACGATGACCAACCGGCGGCCCGGTCCCAGCGCCTCCTTCAGTCGCTCGGCATCGGCGAGGGTCCGCAGTTCGATCAGCTCCGGACGATCGGCGCCGGGGATCGGCAGCCGGCGCGCCTTCGATCCAGTCGCCAGGATCAGACGGTCGTAAGCCTCGCGCGCGCCGTTCGACAGGCCGACGGTCCGCGCCGCCCGGTCGATGGCGATGACCCGAACGCCCGTGCGCAGATCGACGCGGTGCTCGCCGTAGTAGTCGGGGGGGCGTAGCAGCAGGGCGTCGAGGTCCGTCTCCCCCTTGAGCCAGGCCTTGGAGAGAGGCGGGCGTTGATAGGGGGGGACGGGCTCCTCGCCGATCAGCAGGATCTCGCCCTCGAAGCCCGAGGCGCGCAACAGGGCGGCGGCCGATCCGCCCGCGTGCCCGGCTCCGACGATGACAACCTTCATGCCCGTTCCTGTTCGGCGTTCGCCTGGCGCTCCGGTCGGGACCCGCCTAAAGCCGGCAGCGCCATGCGCATGGTTTCGATGCCCTCGAGCCGCGGCCCGCGCAAGGTCACGCTGAACCGCCGGGCGCTGCCCATCCGGGGAACCAGCAGGACAGGTTCCGGACGGGATGGACCTCGCAGGAGATGGCCTCGGCGAAGACGTGGATGCGGGCCAGGGCGTCGCCGGGCACGAGACTGGACCGCAGACGTGAAACGGAAACGATGGTGGGTGATGTAGGGTTCGAACCTACGACCCGCTGATTAAGAGTCAGCTACTCTACCAACTGAGCTAATCACCCGAACCATTCGCTGCAAAACGACGCTGCAAGGATTACGCCACTGATTCGTTTATCCGGCATTGACCGTGCGGGAGGGCGGGACATAGGGATTGGCTCCTGCCCGTGCAAGCTACTTCGCCCGGGTGTTTCCGGTTCGTTACGAGGCAGTCTAGCATCGGGGTCGGGATTCGCCCCGGATCGGGGTCGCGGAGCAGCAGATGGCCTTCTGGAACCGGCGCAAGTCGATCGATGCGATGCATCAGGCCTCGGACGGGCCCCGGCTTAAGGCGACGCTCAGCTGGCCGCATCTGCTGGCGCTGGGCGTCGGAGCGATCGTGGGCACCGGCATCCTGACCCTGATCGGCGTCGGGGCGGGGCTGGCCGGACCGGCGGTCATGATCAGCTTCGCCCTGGCGGGCCTGGTCTGCGCCTGCGCGGCCCTCGCCTATGCCGAGCTGTCGACCATGATGCCCCAGGCGGGCAGCGCCTACGCCTATTCCTACGCCGTGCTGGGCGAGTTGATCGCCTGGATCGTGGGGTGGAGCCTGATCCTGGAATACTCGCTGGTCGTGTCTGCCGTGGCGGTCGGATGGTCCGGCTATGCGGTCGGGTTTCTGACCGGGCTGGGGATCGATTTGCCCACGGCCCTGACGGTCGGCCCCCATGTTGCCGGCGGGATCGTCAACCTGCCGGCGGTCTTCATCATCGCCGTCGTGACCGGCCTCCTGTTGCTGGGCACGCGGGAGAGCGCCACGCTGAACGCCATTCTTGTGGTGATCAAGGTCGCGGCCCTGATCGCCTTCGTGGCCATCGCCCTGCCGGCGTTCGACAGCGCGAACTTCACCCCCTTCATGCCCAATGGCTTCGGCGCGCCCTTCGTGCAGACCGGCGTCATGGCAGCGGCGGCCATCATCTTCTTCGCCTTCTACGGGTTTGACGCCATTTCGACGGCGGCGGAGGAGACAAAGAAGCCCGAGCGCGATCTCGCCATCGGCATCGTCGGCTCCATGCTGATCTGCACGGCGCTGTATCTGGTGGTGGCCGCCGCTGCGATCGGGGCCCGTCCGGTCGAGAGCTTTGCCGCCAGCCCCGAGCCCCTGGCCCTGATCCTGCGCGAGATGGGGCAGGGGACGGCGGCGCAGTGGATCGCGGCTTCGGCGGTGATCGCCCTGCCTACCGTGCTGCTGGCCTTCCTGTTCGGCCAGAGCCGGATCTTTCTCGGCATGGCGCGCGACGGGTTGTTGCCGACCCGCCTGGCGAAGATCTCGAGCCGGGGCGTGCCGGCGGTGGTGACGGTGTTCACAGCGATCGTGGTGGCAGCGCTCGCAGGGGTGATGCGGCTGGACGAGCTGGCGTCGCTGGCCAATGCAGGAACCCTGGCGGCATTCGCGGCCGTGGGGGTCTGCCTGATTGTGCTGAGACTGCGAGACCCGAACCGGCCGCGAAAGTTCCGGGCCCCGCTGTTCTGGCTGGTCGGGGCGATCACCATTGTCGGCTGCGTCGTCTTCTTCCTGAGCCTGCAGCCCCGGACGCAGTTCTGGTTCCTGATCTGGAACGCGGCCGGGCTGGCGGTCTATTTCCTGTGGTCGGCGCGCAATGCCCGGCTGGCCAAGGACCCCGGGCAGGCGGTCTGAATGTCGCGCCGCGACCTGACCGGCGTGGTGGACTTTGGGGTGCTGGACCGCACCACCGGGGGCGACGACGGCGTGGCGGAGGAGGTCCTGGGGCTGTTCGTCCAGCAGGCCGAGGTCTGGGCACCTATGCTGGACGTGCGTGAGGACGGCTGGCGCGATGCGGTCCATACCCTGCGGGGCGCTGCGGCGGGGATCGGGGCCGGCGAGCTGGCCGAGGCCTGCGCCGAGGCGGAGGCCTGTGAGAAGGCCGCCGCCCCGCCTCTGCTGGGCCGGGTCCGGGACGCGCTGGACCGGGCTCTGGCCGACGTCGCCGCCTGGCGGCATGAACTGAGGCTGCGGTCCCTCAGGAGTTAGCGGCGAGTCCTGTCGTAGGTGGCGAACTCGTGGGCGATGCAGCGGTCGATCAGGGTGCGCCAGACGGGTTCGGCGATATCGGGCGACAGGTGGTGCGCCTGGGCGGCTATCAGCACCTTGGCGATCACGTCCTCGATACGGGCGTCGTCGTGGACGGCGTCGCGGTCCGGCTTGATGCGGGCGGCGGCGTCCATGTAGCGCTGGCGCTCGGCGATCAGGGCGACGAGGGCCCGGTCCAGCGCGTCGACGCCCTGGCGGACCTCGGTCATGGAGCGGCAGGCGGCGGGGTCGACGCGGGCGTCGACGGCGACGATCTGGGGCTTGTGTATGGTGTCAGCCGACAAAGGCGCGCTCCAGGACATAGTCGCCGGGCTCGGCGTTCGAGCCCTCCTTCAGGCCGAACCCCTCAATCAGTTCGGCAGTCTCCCTGATCATGGCCATGGAGCCGCACAGCATGACCCGGTCGCGCTCGGGCGAGAAGCCCGCGGGCAGGCCGAGGTCGGCGAAGAGCGCACCGGAGCTGATCCGGTCGGTGATCCGGCCCGGCGTGTCGAAAGCTTCCCGCGTCACCGTGGGATAATAGGTCAACTGGGCCGCCGCCTCCTCGCCGATCAGGGGATCGTCACGGATGCCCGATGTGAAGAAGTCGCGGTAGGCGAGGTCGGCGACGTTGCGGACCGTGTGGCAGACGATGACCCGGCCGAAGCGGGCATAGGTGTCGGGATCGCGGGCGACGCTCAGCCAGGGGGCGAGGCCTGTGCCCGTTCCGATCAGCCACAGGGTGTCGCCGCCGGTCAGGGCATCGAGGACCAGGGTGCCGGTGGGCTTCTTGCCCATCAGGACGGTGTCGCCGGGCTTGATATGGACGAGGCGTGACGTCAGCGGGCCATCGGGGACGGCGATGGACAGGAACTCGAGCTCTTCGTCCCAGCTGGGGCTGGCGATGGAATAGGCGCGCAGCAGGGGCTTGGCCCCATCGTCGCCCGCAAGGCCGATCATGACGAATTCGCCCGAGCGGAAGCGGAAGTCCTCAGGTCGCGCCACACGGAAACTGAACAGCTGGGGCGTCCAGTGATGGACCCAGGTCACCTGCAGCTCGTGAAAGGCCGAGGGGCGGGCGGGCGGCGGGGACAGGACGGCGTCGGTCATCAAGGAGGTTCTTAGGCGGTCGGACGAGGAGGGGAAAGGCGGCGTGGTGTCTTCCCTCTCCCTCGGGGAGAGGGTGACGGATCGAAATTCCGCCGCTAGCGTCCCCGCCATGCGCACAGTCCTCGCCGTTTCCGCCTTCGCCCTGCTCGCCGCCACTGCCCAGGCCCAGACCGCCAACCCGGCGGTGCTGACGCCTGAACGGGTGTTCGCCAACCCTGCCCTGAACGGCCCCGTCGCCCAGGGCGTCAGTCTGTCGCCGGACGGGGAGTTGGTGGCCTTCCTGAGAGCGCGCGAGGACGATGTGTCCGTGCTGGACCTTTGGGCGGCACCGACGGGTGAGGGCGAACCGTTCAAGCTGATCGACGCGCGGGCCCTGGTGCCCGATGCCGGGGAGCTGTCGGAGGCCGAAAAGGCCCGGCGCGAGCGGATGCGCATCAGCCAGCGCGGAGTCGTCGAATATTCCTGGGACGAGCAGGGGCGGTACATTCTGGCCCCGCTGGAGGGCGACATCTTTCTGGCCAGCCGGGAGGGTGGCGACATCCGCCGTCTGACCGACACCGAGGCCGACGAGATCGATGCCAAGGTCAGCCCGGAGGGTAATTTCGTCAGCTTTGTGCGCGATCAGGATCTGGTCGTCATGGATCTGGCCTCGGGGCAGGAACGGCCGGTTACGACGGACGGCGAGGGCCTGATCACCTGGGCGACCGCCGAGTTCATCGCCCAGGAGGAGATGGACCGCGACACCGGCTACTGGTGGAGCCCGAACGAGCGGTTCATCGCCCTGCAGCGCACGGACGAGTCGACCGTCGACACTATTCCGCGTCTGGACATCACGGGCGGCGGGGCGACGGTGATCCAGCAACGCTATCCCCGCGCCGGGCGGCCGAACGCTGTGGTCGAGCTGTGGGTTCAGGACGTTGCGGCCGGACGGCGGGTCAAGGTCGACCTGGGTGCCAATGCGGACATCTATCTGGCGCGGGTCAACTGGTCGGCGGACGGAGGCGTGCTGTTCGTCCAGCGCCAGTCGCGGGACCAGAAGACGCTGGATTTGCTGCGCGTCGACCCTGCGACCGGGGCGTCCCGAGTGATCGCCTCCCAGACGTCGGATGCCTGGGTCGAGCTGACGGACGACTTCAAGGCGCTGAACGACGGCCGGTTCATCTGGTCGGACGAGAGCACCGGTTGGCGGCACCTGTATCTGCATGACGCGGACGGCCGGAAGATCCGGGCGATCACCGAGGGTGACTGGCCGGTCAAGGGCCTGAACGGCGTCAATCAGCAGACCGGCGAGGTCTTCTTCACGGCCTCCATGCGGGACGGCGAGGAGTATCCGCTGGAACAGCAGCTGTTCCGGACACACCTGACCGATGCGGCCGCTCCGGTGGCGGTGACGCCGGTCGGGGGCTGGTGGTCGGCCAGCATGAACCGGACGGCGACGGCCTTCGTCGGCAACTACACCGATCTGACGACGCCGGCCCAGTCCGGTTTGTATACGGCGGACGGTCGGTTCGTGCGCTGGATCGAGGAAAACGCGCTGGACGCCGACCACCCGTTCCATCCGTTCCTGTCGCGCCGGCCGGTGGTCGATTTCGGCACGCTGGAGAGTGACGGCCATACCCTGGTCTGGCAGATGGCCAGGCCGGTCGACTTTGACCCGGCCCGCACCTATCCCGTGGTGATGCAAGTCTATGGCGGGCCGAGTGGCGGGGGTGTGCGCAACGGCTGGCTGCCGGCGACGACCCAGCTGCTGACCGAGGCGGGCTATCTGGTGTTCCGCCTGGACAATCGTGGCGAGGGCGACCGGTCGGCGGCCTTCAAGCAGGCGTTGTATCTGACGATGGGCCAGCCCGAGATCGAGGATCAGGTGCTGGGGGCGAACTATCTCAGATCACTGCCCTATGTCGATGACAGCCGGATCGCCGCGATGGGCTGGAGCTATGGCGGGTTCATGACGCTGCACATGCTGACCGAGCCCGGGATGGGGCTGGCGGCGGCGATCTCGGGCGCGCCGGTGACGGACTGGAGCCTGTACGACACCCACTATACCGAACGGTTCATGTCGACGCCGGAGGCCAATGCCGAGGGCTATGCGGCGTCCGACGTCGTGGATCAGCTGGACCGGTTGACCGGCCGGCTGCTACTGCTTCACGGCATGGCGGACGACAACGTCATCTTCGAGAACGCGACCCGCACGATCGACGCGCTTCAGGCGTCGAGCACGCCCTTCGAGATGATGCTCTATCCCGGCCAGCGGCATGGCATCCGGGGCAATGAGCGCCAGCTGCAGCAGTGGCGGACCTATCTCGATTTTCTGGACCGCACGATCGGCAGCCGGGCGGCACCGTAGTCCCGTTTCCGGCGGATCGTGACGCGGCCTGCGCTATTGGGACCGCGCCCCGGAACCGCGACGGGGCGACGATGCAGGCCAAGCTCGACGCGTTGGTCCATGCGGTGAAGATGGCCGACGCGCGCTTCATCACCCGTTTCGCGCCGCAGATGATCAGGATCTGGAAGCAGCGGGACGCATCGTCGGTGTCGCTGAACCGGTTCGCTGGCGTTTACCGTTCCGCACAACCGGGTGGGGTGGTGGCTTGCATGCAACCGCGAAACGGGTCCTACGTTCATGACGACGTTAGGATTTTGGTAACCAATCGCCATGCGACGCGCCCTGCACATCGGCATCTTCATCGGCACCTTGCTGGGCGTATCGGCCTGCGCCACGGCCGACGACGGACGCAGCGGGGCCTATGGCGCGATCGAGGCCGGACGGACCGACTGAACGCACCCCAAGGAAATCGTGGCGAAACCGGGCGCATTCCGCTAGGACCGAACAGCGGACGCCGACTGTCGCGCCGCGCCGGTCCTCCTCCCGCTAAATGTTAGCCATCGCCATCGTCGTCGTTCTGCTCCTCGTGGTGCTCAACGGCCTGTTCGCCATGACCGAGCTTGCGGTCGTCTCCTCGCGAAAATCGAAGCTGCAGAGCCGGGCTGAGAGGGGTGATCGCGGGGCCAGAGCTGCTCTGAAGCTCTCGGAAAACCCGACCCACTTCCTTTCGGCCGTGCAAGTCGGGATCACCCTGATCGGCATTCTCGCGGGTGCCTATGGTCAGGCTGCGATCGCGGGCGAACTGAACCTGATCCTGGAAGCGAGCTTCCCCGCGCTCGCAAGCTACACCGAGATTTTCTCGACGCTGCTGGTGGTCATCTGCATCACCTACGTCTCGCTCATCGTGGGCGAACTGGTGCCCAAGCGGCTGGCGCTGATCTTTCCCGAATCGATCGCTGCGAAAATGGCGGCGCCAATTTCGACCGTGGCGATCGTGCTGCACCCTTTCGTGGTTCTGTTGACGGCGTCGACCTCGGGTATCCTGAAGCTGATGGGCGTCAAGGACCGCGATGGCTCCGACGTCACCCAGGAGGAGGTCGAGACGATGATCGCCGAGGGCACGGCGTCGGGTCTGATCGAGCCCGAAGAGCAGACCATGATCGAGGAGATCCTGCGTCTGGGCGACCGCCCGATTCGCGTCGCCATGACGCCGCGCCACGAGGTGTTCTGGGTCGCGCTGGACGACACCGAAGAGCAGCTGCGCGAAGATGTCCGCACCTGCCCCTATTCGCGGATCGTCGTGGCCAAGCAGAACGACGTCGATAATCCGCTGGGCGTGGTCCACAAAAAGGACCTGCTGGACAGCCTGTTGGACAACGGTGAGTTCAATATCGAAAAGCATGTCCAGACGCCGGCCTTCATCCCGCAGTCGACCTCGGTGTTGAAGGCGCTGGAGATCCTGAAGTCGTCCAAGGTGCATATGGCCTTCCTGGTCGACGAGTTCGGGGCCTTCGAGGGCGTGGTCACCGCCACCGACCTGCTGGAAATGATCGCGGGCGACTTCGACGAGGGTCACGACGACAACGACGTCCTGATCCGGCAGCGCGAGGATGGCACCTGGCTGGTCGACGGCCAGACCGACCTGGACGAACTGGCCGACGAACTGGGCGAGGACTTCGGCGACCACGAGGGCTTCCACACCATCGCCGGCCTGGTGCTGCACCAGCTGTCGCGCGTGCCCGACGAGGGTGAAATCCTGCAGCTGGGCCGCTTCGAGGTCGAGGTGATCGACATGGACGACCGCCGTATCGACAAGCTCCTGTTCAAGCAGGTGATCAAGCCCGAGGACGAGGCCGAAGCGGTCGCGGCGCACCTTGACCACTGATCCGGCCTTGAAATGGCCGGCGGTGTGAGGCATAGCCCCCGGTCTGGCGAAGGGGCGCACCTGAGCGGTGTGTCCGTTTTGTCTAGGAGTTTAGCTCAGCTGGTAGAGCACCGGTCTCCAAAACCGGGGGTCGTGGGTTCGAATCCCCCAACTCCTGCCATTTTCCCTCTGTCGTTGCAGCCTGGGCCTCCCCATCTGCTGGGGCGGATCAAGCGTTAGAGAAGACCACCCAGACGATGGCCAAGTCCAAATTTCCCGGTGGACGCCGCACCGGAAATCCTGCCGCCGGTGCGCGACCCCAGATGGCTGCGGCCTCTTCGGCCACCGTTACCGTCGACGATGCTCCGCCCAAGAAGCGGACCAGCCCGGCGCAATTTGCCAGCCAGGTACGGGCGGAGGGTCGCAAGATCATCTGGCCGAGCCGCAAGGAGACCTGGATCACCTCGGTGATGGTCTTCATCATGGTCCTGATCGCCGCGGCCTTTTTCTGGATCGTGGACTGGCTGCTGGGTCAGGCCTCGACCGTCGTCCTCGCTATCGGCCAGTAAAGACAAGAAGGAGACGCGCCGATGACGGATGCAGCGCCCAATTCCAGCGAGATCGGTGTGAAGGCTCCGGTCAACCCGCGCCACAAGTGGTATATCGTCCACGCCTATTCGAACTTCGAAAAGAAGGTCGCCCAGCATATCCGCGACCAGGCCAAGCAGCGCGATCTGGAGGACTGCTTCTCCGAGATCCTGGTGCCGACCGAGGACGTCGTGGAGATCCGCCGGGGCCGCAAGGTCAACTCCGAGCGCAAATTCTTCCCCGGTTATGTGCTGGTGAAGATGGAACTGACCGATGACGCCTATCACCTGGTCAAGGATACGCCCAAGGTCACGGGCTTCCTCGGTGCGGCGGGTGGCACCAAGCCGCTGCCGGTCTCGGAGCGCGAGGTCCAGAACATCATCGGGGCCGTGGAAGAGGGCGTCGAACGTCCCAAGCCCACGATCCGCTTCGACATCGGCGAGACCGTCAAGGTGATCGACGGCCCGTTCGCCAGCTTCGACGGCCAGGTGGAGAGCGTCGACGAGGACGCCGCCCGCCTGCGTGTCGCAGTGTCGATCTTCGGCCGGCCGACGCCGGTCGATCTGGAGTACAGCCAGGTCGAGAAGAACGCGGCCTGACCGCCTCTCGGCTCAAGAGTTTGCGACGGCGGTTTCCTTTGGAGCCGCCGTTTGCTTTTGTGAGTACGGGCCGCTATAGGCCCGCCTTCGCTTTTCCGGCCCGCCGGAGGGGTGTGAAATCCGTGGGAGGCCGCCATGCCGCACCACGGCTCATCCGCCGCGATTGAGTTCGCGGCTACATAGGAGAGACCGATGGCCAAGAAGATTCTGGGCTATATCAAGCTGCAGGTGCCCGCGGGCTCCGCCACCCCTTCGCCGCCGATCGGGCCGGCGCTGGGTCAGCGCGGCGTCAACATCATGGGCTTCGTCAAGGAGTTCAACGCGCGCACCGAGAAGGAAGTGAAGGGCACGCCCCTGCCGACCGTGATCACGGTCTACCAGGACAAGAGCTTCACCTTCGTCACCAAGACCCCGCCGGCGACCCACTACATCAAGCAGGCCGTGGGCATCACTTCGGGCGCCAAGCTGACGGGCCGCGAGACGGTCGGTTCGATCACCCGCACCCAGCTGCGCGAGATCGCCGAGAAGAAGATGAAGGACCTGAACGCCAACGATATCGATGCCGCCGCGCGCATCATCGAAGGTTCCGCCAAGGCCATCGGCCTGAACATCGTGGAGCGCTGAGCCATGACCAAGCAAACCAAGCGCATCAAGGCCTGGGCCGTCGACCGCGAGGCCCTGATGCCGTTCGCCGACGCCATCAAGACCGTCAAGGATCACGCCTCGGCCAAGTTCGACGAGTCGATCGAGATCGCCGTCAATCTGGGCGTCGACCCGCGTCACGCCGACCAGCAGGTCCGCGGCGTCGTCAACCTGCCGTCCGGTACGGGACGTGACGTCCGCGTCGCCGTCTTCGCCAAGGACGCCAAGGCCGACGAGGCCCGCGCGGCCGGAGCCGAATACGTCGGTGCCGAGGATCTGTACGAACAGATCAACGGCGGCATGATGGACTTCGACCGCGTCATCGCCTCGCCCGACATGATGGCCCTGGTGGGCCGTCTGGGTAAGGTGCTGGGTCCGCGCGGCCTGATGCCCAACCCCAAGGTCGGCACCGTGACCCCGAACGTCGCGCAGGCCGTCAAGGACGCCAAGGGCGGTGCCGTCGAGTTCCGCGTCGAGAAGGCGGGCATCGTCCACGCCGGCATCGGCAAGGCCTCGTTCACCCAGGACGCCCTGGAGGCCAACGTCAAGGCGATCGTCGAGGCCCTGGTCCGGGCCAAGCCGTCGGGTGCCAAGGGCACCTATGTGAAGCGCATCAGCCTGTCGTCCACCATGGGCCCGGGCGTGAAGGTCGATCCTGCGTCGCTGAACGCCTGATCCCGAGAGACTGAGCGGTGGGCGGCGGTCTTTGGATCGCCGCCCGTTGCCTTTTGAGGCGGGGTTCGCTAAGAGCCTCGCTTCCCGCTGTGACCCCGGTCGCAGCGGACCTGTCCGAGAACTTCGGGGCGAGGGGGCCACCCTCGCCGTAAATGCTGGAGAGCCCTCCAGCGCCGTGGGGAGATGGGGACGCAGACGACACGACACCGCCCGGTATCCGGGACGGAGGACTGTCAGAGCATCCTTCGGACATCGATACCCGGCCGAAGCGCTTCGCAGCGATGCGAAGGGGTTCGGCTTCTCGACGTCGGGAATAAGCCCGGCGTCGAACCTCAAGACTGGAGACCGCAATGGATCGCGCACAAAAGGCCGAGTCGATCGAAACGCTGAAAGGCGTCTTCGCCGAGGCCGGCAGCGTGGTCGTGGCCCACAACCTGGGCCTGACCGTTGCGGAAATGGAAGACCTGCGGGGCCGTCTGCGCACCGCCGGCGGAGCGTTCAAGGTGGTCAAGAACCGCCTGGCGCTGAAGGCGCTCGCGGCGAATGACGGCAGCGACTACCACAGCCTGTTCAAGGGTCCTGTGGGCATCGCATACGCCGAAAACCCCGCCACGGCCGCCAAGGTCGCGACCGAGTTCGCCAAGGGCAATGACCGCTTCGTCATCGTCGGTGGCTTCATGGGCGCAACCGTCGTCGATCCGAAGGGCGTGGACAGCCTGTCCAAGCTGCCGACGCTCGACGAAATCCGTGCCTCGCTGCTCGGCCTGCTCAATGCGCCTGCGACCAAGATCGCCGGTGTCGTGCAAGCGCCCGCCGCCCAGCTGGCCCGCGTCTTCAGCGCCTATGGCGCGAAAGACGCGGCCTAGAGCCCCTTCCATCTCCGCATACCCCTCTCTCTGAACCCTCTCTTTTCCCCGAAGGAAATCTGACATGACCGACCTGTCCAAGATCGTCGAAGACCTGTCCAAGCTGACCGTCCTCGAAGCCGCCGAACTGTCCAAGCTGCTGGAAGAAAAGTGGGGCGTCTCCGCCGCCGCTCCGGTGGCCATGGCGATGCCCGCGGGCGGTGGCGGCGCTGCCGCTCCGGCCGAAGCCGTTGAAGAGCAGACCGAGTTCACCGTCGTCCTGCTGGATGGTGGCGACAAGAAGATCAACGCCATCAAGGAAGTCCGTGGCGTTCGTCCGGACCTGGGCCTGAAGGAAGCCAAGGACCTGGTCGAAGGCGCTCCGCAGAACGTCGTCGAGAACGTCTCCAAGCAGATCGCCGACGAAGTCGCCAAGAAGCTGACGGAAGCCGGCGCCAAGGTCGAAATCAAGTAAGACGAACCCTCAGGGTTCTGTTTCGGAAGGGCCGGGGGAAACCCCGGCCCTTTTCGTTTGTTACCGCCGCCGCGCCGTCAGGATGTCGCCGATGCGGTCGCGGGTGCCCTCGATCCGCTCCAGGCGCGGGTAACGGAGGCCGTCGTGGTATGGCAGGTCGATGGTGCGGATGCGCTGGCCGTTCCGGAGGATCAGGCGGATGGGGTCGGTGCCACCCTTGGCCGCCGTGACGGCCTGACGCAGGACCTCGGGGGTGGCGACGCGGTCGCCGACGGCGATCAGGTCCCAGCCGGCGCCGATGCCGGCGCGGTAGATGGGGCCGTCCCACTGGATGGCGGCGACGCGGTTGTTCGGCCCGGCGAGCGAGAAGCCCAGCGACCAGCGGAAGTCCGAGCCCCAGTTGGAGTGAACCGCCTTTTCGTCGGCGTTCGGCTCCTCGACATAGGTCAGGCGGTAGCCGCCACGCTCGATGCCGTCGAGCGGGGCGGTGGCTTCGGGTCCGTCGGCGTCCAGACGCGTGCGCAGGAAGCCGGCCCAGTCGTAGGCCTCGACCGCATTCAGGGCCGCAACGACATCGTCGAAGGTGTAGCCGCGCGGGGTCCAGTCGCCGTCGGTGCCTTCGGGCGAGAAGAAGGTACGGGCGAAGTCGTCGAGCGAGCGGCGGTCGCCCGACCGCTCGCGGATCAGGGTGTCGACGTCCAGCCAGATCAGGGCCGCCTCGTCATAATAGTCGCCCGTGCCGCGCATCCAGGACGTCCACTGGCCGGGGACGCGGTAGCCGAGCAGGTTGTGGTTGTTGACGTCCTGGAGGTTCCGCCAGCGGCGGCCGGGCTGGTTTTGGTAGAAGGCCGCGCGGTCGGCGATCAGGATCAGGGCCTGTTCCTTTGTATGCAGGCCCGTGCGGGCCGACAGGACATCGCCCCAGTATTCGGTCTGGCCCTCATAGACCCAGAGCAGGCTGTTCTCGGTCGGGACGTTGTAGTTCGGCGTCAGTTCGTCGGCCGGGCGCATGAACTTGCCATTCCAGGAGTGGACATATTCATGCGGCAGCAGGGCGCGCCCCCCGGCCGAGGCGGACCAGGAGGTGAAGAAGTTCGGGCCGTGGGTGTTCTCGGAGGAACGATGATGCTCCAGCCCGATGCCGCCCATCTGGTTGGTGAGGCCCAGCAGAAAATCGTAGCGATCGAAATGGCGCGACCCGAACAGGCGGTCGGCCTGGGTGATCAGGTTCTCGTAATAGCCCAGCTGCTCGGGCGTGGCCTCGAGATTGGCGGCCTCGTCGGCGACCATGTTGATGTGGACGTCGTCGCCCTCCGGATCGATCTCGACGCGCCGGAAGTGAAGGCCGGCGAACATGGGGCTGTCGGCGAGGGTGTAGAGGTCGGTGGGGGCGAAGGTGGCCAGGCCGTTCTCGAACGATGTCGTCTCCAGTGCCACGCCATACTGCCAGCCCTCGGGCAGGCGGATCGAGGGGGCGAAGGTGATGCCGGTCGAGAGGTAGCCGGCCGGATACAGCAGGGCCTTCTCCCACTGCAGGTTCAGCATTCGCGGGGTCATGACCACCCGCCAGTTGGCGTTGTCAGACTGGGTCAGCCACTGGAAGGAGACCTCCAGCTCGGACGCCCCCGTCGGGATGTCGATGTGGAAGGCGTAAGGGTCGACCGCGTCGCGGCGCCAGTCGACGGACTGGCCGTTGGCCATCACCGTCAGTCCGGCGATCAGCTGTATCGGGCCGGTGTCGGCGTGGTTGCCGTAGATGAACTTCGGATAGAGCAGGGTGATCCGCGACCCCGTGACCGGGATGACCTGACGGACCGAGACGATGTGGCGATCGAGGTCCGTGGCATCGACCTCGTAGCGGATGACGCCGGGATAGGTGGGGTTGGTGGGGGCCGGGATCGCCGGGCTGTCGGGGAAGCCGCCGATGTTGGGCGTTTGGGGCGTGGCCGTCTGGGCGAAGGCTGGGCCACCGGCGAGCAGGAGGGCGGAGAGGCAGGCGGAGACGGCGAGACGCGACATGGACTGGACCCGGATGGCGAAGGGGAGGGGGAGATCACGACGGCCGGGCGGTGGGGTCAAGGGCAAGCGTCGTCGCCCTCGCGCCGCTGGCTGCGAGGTGTGGGAAGGGCGGGCGGAGCGGCCGGGCCTTCGCCCGGTGACCGTGAGGAGTATGTGTTTCGGCGAAAGACGACGGCTCCGCGCAGCTGGTCTGACCGGAAGCGGACGGCCTCGCGTCGTTCTCACGCGACTGACCGAGGACCAACGGCCCTGTTAGAGCCTTGCCGCTACTGACGCCTCCGGCGGGAGGGTCGGCGTGCTTGCGAAAGCCGATCCCCTGAACGCCATGGGTCTTCGTCCCATGGCCTTGTCGGTGGGGCTATCGCCCGGGACGCGGTCCCGGGCTGCTTGAGCCCATGGCCGTGAACCGTTCGGATCGCCTCACACTGCCCTCCGGACCCGGTCCCTTGAGGTCAAAGCCCCCCGGCGACCGGACCTTGAGGCCCCCGCTCCAACCGCTCCCGCCGCAGCAAGCTCGCAAGGCCTTGCGCCCTCCCCCGCGACGGGACCGGCAGCAGTATGGGCGCGGTTTCAATGCGGGCGAGAAGAGGGGGTTTCAGTGTGGACGGCTGTTGCTTTTGCTGGGGGAATCCCGGTGAGCGCGGAGGATTGGCGTTTCAATCCCAGCCCGCCCGCGCGCCGGAGCGGAAGACAGAGGTTCATCACAGCGACCACAGCGGGATCACAAAGGACACGGCGGGACCGGGTGCGCGTCGGCAGCGCCGATCGGTTCCGGTGAGAGCGAGGCCAGAAGGGATTGGCGGCGGAGCCGCCCTTCGTTGCCGGGCTGTTTGTGGGGGGCAGTCGGCGACCCGTCCGTCCGCCCGGTCCCGCCGTGTCCGTTGTGATCCCGCAGTGCCCGCTGTGATGAAACCCTGCCGTTACCCCGCACCCGGGCGAGAGGGAGACCCCTCACCCTTTCGCGCAAGTCCGATCACCTGACGGCTCTCGGGCGCTCAAGCCCTCTCCCGCCGGGAGAGGGGATCCTCGTGGCGGTCCCGCCGGGCTGTCAGAAACAGCGCCTCGGCAGGGGCGGGGGAGAGAGCCAGGGCGCGGTCGTACTCGACCCGCGCCTCTTCATGCCGGCCCACCCGCGTCAGCAAGTCGGCGCGGGCGGCGGGGAGGGGGAGCCAGCGGTCGGTGGTGATATCGGCGAGGGAGGCGAGGGCGGCGGCAGGGCCCTCGACCTCGGCCAGGGCGACCGCCCGGTTGACGCGGATCACGGGGTCGTCGCGACGGGCGAGCAGGCGATCGTAGAGGCCGAGGATCGCGGACCAGTCGGTGCGACCGGTGCGGGCGCGTTCGGCATGGGCACCGTGGATGGCGGCCTGCAGGGCGCGCGGGCCGGGCGGGGTGCGGACGGCATGAGACAGGCGCGCTGAAGAGGCCAGATATCGCTCCGCCTCGGTGATCAGACGTGCGTCCCACTCGGCCGGGTCCTGTTCGCTCAGGGGGATCATGCCCCCGGACGCGTCGAGGCGGGCGGGTCGGCGGGCCTCGGCGAAGCGGACGGTGGCGGCCAGGGCCTGAACCTCGGCGTCCTCGGGCGCGAGCCGGGCGAGAAGGCCGGTGAGCTTCAGGATCTCGGCGGCATGGTTGGCGTGAGGACCCGCCCCGGCGGCGTCGGCATGGGCCTGGGCGTAGGCGACCTCAAGCGTCGACAGGACCGCGTCCATCCGTTCGGGCCAGCAGTCGGGGGAGGGGACCTCATAGGGCACGCCGGCCTCGGCGATCTTTCGGGTGGCACGGACGAGGCGCTGGGCCAGGGTGGGCTCGGGGACCAGGAAGGCGGCGGCGACCTCGCCTGTCGACAGGCCGCAGACGGTGCGGAGCGTCAGGGCCGCGCGGGCGTCCGGGCTGACCGCCGGATGGCAGCAGACGAAGACCAGCCGCAGCCGCTCGTCGGGAATGGGCTCGTCCAGAGCCATAACGTGGTCCTCGGGGGATGGCTCCGGCGGGGCGTCGTCGGGGCGGTAAGCGGCCGCGGTGGCGCGGCGGCGGAACCGGTCCAGCGCACAGCGGCGGGCGACGGCATAGAGCCAGCCGGCCGGGTCAGCGGGCGGACCGTCGCCCCAGCGCAGTGCGGCGCGGGCGCAGGCCTCGGCGAAGGCCTCCTCTGCCAGGTCGATGTCCCGGAAGGCGGCGGCCAGGGCAGTGATCACCCGGCCGCCGGACTCGCGAAAGGCCTGGTCGAGGGTCTGGCTCACGCAGCGTCGGGCATACCGAGACAGGGGCGGATCTCGATCGAGCCGGTACCGGCGACCGGCAGCTTTTTCGCCCAGGCGATGGCTCCGTCCAGATCGTCCGCCTCGATGAGGTAGAAGCCGCCCAACTGTTCGCGGGTCTCGGCGAAGGGGCCGTCGTGGACGGTGCGACCCTGGGCGGCGACGCGGACGGTGGTGGCCGTGTCGGTTCCTTTCAGACCCGCGCCGCCGCGCATGACCCCGGCCTGGGCCAGCTCGCCGCTGAAGGCGGTATGGGCGGCCACGATATCCTGCCAGGCTGGGCCAGCCTCGCCGTCGGGATAGGATTCGGCGTCGGGCTCATAGATCAGAAGCGCGTACTGCATGGTCTGTCTCCGGGTTCGGTCGCGGGTTCGGACGGTCCGAACCTTAGCGATATCGGGGAGACGCGCGAGGGGGCCCCGGATCGACATGGGCCTGTTCCACGTTTTCCTCCCCATCGCTGCGCGACGGGGAGGAAAACGTGGAACAGGCCTTTATTTCGCCTGTGAAGCGCGTATATAGCCCGGTTCCCGCACCACTCCCCATGAGTCTGCGCGAAAGCGCCGAGGCCCGGTCCGTCGCCCTCCGACCGAGCGAAGGCGTGGCTCCTTTCCCGGGAGCTTCAATGATTTCAGGCCTCCTGACCGCCCCCGCGGTCGAGGGTGGAGGCCGAAACCGATTGTCGCGGGTGACCCCAGGGTCAGCCCGTGCCGCTGCATTTGGCGCGCGCCTCCCCCCGGCTGCGCGAATGGGAAAACAGAATGACTGACGTCCTGAACGGTCTCGCCATCAACGGTCAGATCGCATCGGCCACGACCTTCACCGGCAAGAAACGCATCCGCAAGTCCTTCGGGCGCATTCCCGAAGCCGTCGCCATGCCCAACCTGATCGAGGTCCAGCGCGCCTCCTACGAGCAGTTCCTGCAGCGCGAGGTCCGTCCGGGCCAGCGCAAGGACGAGGGCATCGAGGCGGTGTTCAAGTCGGTCTTCCCGATCAAGGACTTCAACGAGCGCGCCGTCCTGGAATACGTGTCCTATGAGTTCGAGGACCCCAAGTACGACGTCGAGGAATGCATCCAGCGCGACATGACCTATGCCGCGCCGCTGAAGGTCAAGCTGCGCCTGATCGTGTTCGAGGCGGACGAGGAAACGGGCGCGCGCTCGGTCAAGGACATCAAGGAGCAGGACGTCTATATGGGGGACATCCCCCTGATGACGGACAAGGGGACCTTCATCGTCAACGGCACCGAGCGGGTCATCGTCTCGCAGATGCACCGGTCGCCGGGCGTCTTCTTCGACCACGACAAGGGCAAGACCCACTCCTCGGGCAAGCTGCTGTTCGCCGCCCGGGTGATCCCGTATCGCGGCTCGTGGCTGGACTTCGAGTTCGACGCCAAGGACGTGGTGTTCGTCCGCATCGACCGTCGCAGGAAGCTGCCTGCGACCACCTTCCTCTATGCCCTGGGCATGGACGGCGAGGAGATCCTGCGCACCTTCTACGAGACGGTGCCCTACGAGAAGCGCGGCGAAGGCTGGGTCACGCCCTACAAGCCCGAACGCTGGAGAGGCGTTAAGCCCGAGTTCGACCTGATCGACGCCGACACCGGCGAGATCGTCGCCCAGGCGGGCCAGAAGATCAGCGCCCGCGCGGCCAAGAAGCTGGGGGACACGACCAAGTCGCTGTCGCTGGCGGCCGACGCCCTGGTGACCCGCTATCTGGCCGCCGACGCCGTCAACTTCGAGACCGGCGAGATCTATGCCGAGGCCGGCGACGAGCTGGACGCGCCGACGATCGAGCTGCTGGAGTCCAAGGGCTTCACCACCATCGATGTGCTGGACATCGACCACGTCACGGTCGGGGCCTATATGCGCAACACCCTGCGGGTGGACAAGAACACGGGCCGCGAGGACGCGCTGTTCGACGTCTATCGCGTGATGCGCCCGGGCGAGCCGCCGACCCCGGAAGCCGCCGAGGCCATGTTCAACAGCCTGTTCTTCGACTCGGAACGCTACGACCTGTCGGCCGTGGGCCGGGTCAAGATGAACATGCGTCTGGAAACGCCTGAAGTTTCTGACGAAATTCGCGTGCTCCGCAAGGACGACGTGCTGAAGGTGCTGCAGATCCTGGTCGGCCTCAAGGATGGCCGGGGCGAGATCGACGATATCGACAACCTGGGCAACCGCCGGGTGCGTTCGGTCGGCGAACTGCTGGAGAACCAGTACCGCGTCGGCCTGCTGCGCATGGAGCGCGCGATCAAGGAGCGGATGAGCTCGGTCGATATCGACACGGTGATGCCGCACGACCTGATCAACGCCAAGCCGGCCGCCGCCTCGGTGCGCGAGTTCTTCGGTTCGTCGCAGCTGTCGCAGTTCATGGACCAGACCAACCCTCTGTCCGAGATCACCCACAAGCGTCGTCTGTCGGCGCTGGGCCCGGGCGGTCTGACGCGCGAGCGGGCGGGCTTCGAGGTCCGCGACGTTCACCCGACCCACTATGGCCGCATCTGCCCGATCGAGACCCCGGAAGGCCCCAACATCGGCCTGATCAACTCGCTGGCCACCCACGCCCGGGTCAACAAGTACGGCTTTATCGAGAGCCCGTACCGGCGCGTGAAGGACGGCAAGGCCCTGGACGAGGTGGTCTACATCTCGGCCATGGAAGAGGCGAAATACACGATCGCCCAGGCCAACATCCAGCTGAAGGACGGCATGATCGTCGAGGAGCTGGTGCCCGGCCGGATCAACGGCGACTCGCAACTGCTGATCCGCGCCGACGTCGACATGATGGATGTGTCGCCCAAGCAGGTGGTGTCGGTTGCCGCCGCCCTGATCCCGTTCCTTGAGAATGACGACGCCAACCGGGCCCTGATGGGCGCGAACATGCAGCGTCAGGCCGTGCCGCTGGTCCAGTCCGATGCGCCGCTGGTCGGCACGGGCATGGAAGCCGTGGTGGCCCGGGATTCCGGGGCTGTCGTGGTCGCCCGTCGTGACGGCGTGGTCGAGCAGATCGACGGGACCCGGATCGTGGTGCGCGCCACCAACGAACTGGATGCGGGCCGGTCGGGCGTCGACATCTATCGCCTGTCCAAGTTCCAGCGCTCCAACCAGTCGACCTGCATCAACCAGCGCCCGATCGTGCGCGTGGGCGATGAGGTCAAGGTCGGCGACGTCATCGCCGACGGCCCGTCGACGGATCTGGGCGAACTGGCCCTGGGCCGGAACGCGCTGGTCGCCTTCATGCCGTGGAACGGCTACAACTTCGAGGACTCGATCCTGATCTCGGAGCGCATCGTGCGCGACGACGTCTTCACCTCGATCCACCTCGAGGAGTTCGAGGTGATGGCCCGCGACACCAAGCTGGGGCCCGAGGAAATCACCCGCGATATCCCCAACGTCGGTGAGGAGGCCCTGCGCAACCTCGACGAGGCAGGCATTGTGGCCATCGGCGCCGAGGTCCAGCCCGGCGACATCCTGGTCGGCAAGGTGACGCCCAAGGGCGAAAGCCCGATGACCCCGGAAGAGAAGCTGCTGCGTGCCATCTTCGGCGAGAAGGCTTCGGACGTCCGCGACACCTCGCTGCGTCTGCCGCCCGGCGTCGCCGGCACCATCGTCGACGTGCGCGTGTTCAATCGCCACGGCGTCGACAAGGACGAGCGCGCCATGTCGATCGAGCGCGACGAGATCGAGCGGCTGGGCAAGGACCGCGACGACGAGCTCAAGATCCTGGAGCGCAACGTCTATGGCCGCCTGAAGCCCCTGCTGCTGGGCAAGAACGCCGTCTCGGGTCCCAAGGGCCTGGGCCGCGGCGACGTCACCGAAGCCAAGCTGGGCGAGCTGTCGCGCGGCCTGTGGTGGCAGATCGCGCTCGACGACGAAAAGGCCATGGGCGAGCTTGAGGCGATGAAGAAGGCGTTCGAGGACGCGCGCAAGGCTCTGGACCGTCGCTTCGAGGACAAGGTCGAGAAGCTGCAGCGCGGCGACGAACTGCCCCCCGGGGTGATGAAGATGGTCAAGGTCTTCGTGGCCGTGAAGCGCAAGCTTCAGCCCGGCGACAAGATGGCCGGCCGTCACGGCAACAAGGGCGTCATCTCCAAGATCCTGCCGATCGAGGACATGCCGCATCTGGAGGACGGGACCTCGGTCGACGTCGTTCTGAACCCGCTGGGCGTGCCCTCGCGCATGAACATCGGCCAGATCTTCGAGACGCACCTGGGCTGGGCCGCGGCCGGTCTCGGCAAGCAGATCGCGGGTCTGCTGGACGCCTGGCAACAGGGCGGACAGAAAGAGGCCCTGGTCGAGCGTCTGACCCATATCTACGGCGCGGACACCCCGCTGCCGCAGGACGAGGACGACCTGGTCGAACTGGCCCGCAACCTGTCGAAGGGGGTGCCGTTCGCGACGCCCGTGTTCGACGGCGCGCACATCTCGGACATCGAGGACCTGCTTGAGGAAGCCGGCCTTGAGCGTTCGGGCCAGTCGATGCTGTACGACGGCCAGACCGGCGAGCAGTTCAAGCGTCCGGTCACGGTCGGCTACATCTACATGCTGAAGCTGCACCACCTGGTCGACGACAAGATCCACGCCCGTTCGATCGGACCGTACAGCCTGGTTACCCAACAGCCGCTGGGCGGCAAGGCGCAGTTCGGCGGACAGCGCTTCGGCGAGATGGAGGTCTGGGCGCTGGAAGCCTACGGCGCGGCCTACACCCTGCAGGAAATGCTGACGGTGAAGTCCGACGACGTGGCCGGCCGGACCAAGGTCTACGAGGCCATCGTCAGAGGCGACGACAGCTTCGAGGCCGGCATTCCCGAGAGCTTCAACGTGCTCGTCAAGGAAATGCGCTCGCTGGGTCTGAACGTGGAGCTGGAGAACAGCTGAGCCTGATGTCTCCTCCCCATCGCGGCTTTGCGATGGGGAGGGGGACCATCCGAAGGAGGGTGGAGGGGGTCTTGCCGCCCGTGCGGTGTTGAAGAGCCCCTCCACCGCTTCGCGGTCCCCCTCCCCATTCGCAAGGGCGAACGGGGAGGAGACGGGTTCGCCGTCCTCCTCTTTGAATTTTTCGCGGCAAGTCCGCAGAAGGAACTCAAGATGAACCAGGAAGTCCTGAACATCTTCAACGCGGTCCCGGTCACCCCGACCTTCGACCAGATCAAGATCGCCCTCGCGTCACCGGAGAAGATCCGGTCGTGGTCGTTCGGCGAGATCAAGAAGCCCGAGACCATCAACTACCGCACGTTCAAGCCCGAGCGTGACGGCCTGTTCTGCGCGCGCATCTTCGGCCCGACCAAGGACTACGAGTGCCTGTGCGGCAAGTACAAGCGCATGAAGTACAAGGGTATCATCTGCGAGAAATGCGGCGTGGAGGTCACCCTGGCCCGCGTCCGGCGCGAGCGGATGGGCCACATCGAACTGGCGTCGCCCGTCGCCCACATCTGGTTCCTGAAGTCCCTGCCGTCGCGCATCTCGCTGATGCTGGACATGGCGCTGAAGGACGTGGAGCGGGTGCTCTACTTCGAGAACTACATCGTCACCGAGCCGGGCCTGACCCCGCTGAAGCAGAACCAGCTGCTGACGGAAGACGAGTTCTATCGCTACCAGGACGAGTTCGGCGATGACGGCTTCACCGCCGAGATCGGTGCCGAGGCCGTGCGCAACCTCCTGATGGGCATCGACCTGCACGCCGAGGCCGAGCGCCACCGCGGCGAACTGGCCGACAGCCCCTCGGAAATGAAGGCCAAGAAGGCCTCCAAGCGCCTGAAGCTGATCGAGGCCTTCCTTGAATCCGGTAACAAGCCGGAGTGGATGGTCCTGACGGTCGTGCCGGTCATCCCGCCGGAGCTGCGCCCGCTGGTGCCGCTGGACGGCGGTCGTTTCGCCACGTCGGACCTGAACGACCTTTATCGCCGCGTGATCAACCGCAACAACCGCCTGAAGCGGCTGATGGAGCTGCGCGCGCCCGACATCATCATCCGCAACGAAAAGCGGATGCTGCAGGAATCGGTCGACGCCCTGTTCGACAACGGCCGTCGCGGCCGCGTGATCACCGGCGCCAACAAGCGCCCGCTGAAGTCGCTGGCCGACATGCTGAAGGGCAAGCAGGGCCGCTTCCGCCAGAACCTGCTGGGCAAGCGCGTCGACTATTCGGGGCGTTCGGTCATCGTGGTCGGACCCGACCTGAAGCTGCACGAGTGCGGCCTGCCCAAGAAGATGGCGCTGGAGCTGTTCAAGCCGTTCATCTATGCGCGCCTGGACGCCAAGGGCCTGTCGGGCACGGTCAAACAGTCCAAGCGGATGGTCGAACGCGAGCAGCCCCAGGTCTGGGACATCCTGGAAGAGGTGATCCGCGAGCACCCGGTCATGCTGAACCGGGCACCGACGCTTCACCGTCTGGGTATCCAGGCGTTCGAGCCCAAGCTGATCGAGGGCAAGGCCATCCAGCTGCACCCGCTGGTCTGCGCCGCGTTCAACGCCGACTTCGACGGCGACCAGATGGCCGTGCACGTCCCGCTGAGCCTTGAGG
>Ga0247843_1001833_pt1 | contig 41140 bp, 34 predicted proteins | sample LaCruzMarch2017__FD_192420 | JGI IMG/M metagenome (GOLD analysis project Ga0247843, IMG submission 192420) | Freshwater microbial communities from meromictic Lake La Cruz, Castile-La Mancha, Spain - LaCruzMarch2017_8m | ecosystem: Environmental > Aquatic > Freshwater > Lake | place: Spain...
TCGATGGAAGCTCTCCCGCCAAACACCAGCTACAGTTCGTCAACCGCCTTGGACCCATCGGATCTGAAACATCCGATTTCAAGCGAAGTTCGTGACGCTGCTCATCGGGCTGTGGCGCTATCACAAATACTGGATGCCCCATCGATTTCCGAACCGACTGTTCGTCAATCGAACAACACCGGGGCATTGCGCAGCCTTGTTCTAGATCCCGGCACCAACACCCCTGCCAACACCAAGTCGGAATTGGTTCCCGCCTCGGCTGAATATTTAGAAAAAACTGACGGGAGGCTGGATTCAGAGTCACCACTCGCTCTCGAACAGGTCTCCGAGAGGCAGGCCCCGTTCGCATTAGTCCTCGACGATTTGCCGCCAAAAGTTTCGATGGAAGCGCACGGAGACGCATCGACTTCAGAAACCTGGGCGAACCCAGCCACCGGCAGCTCAACCGTCGTAGCGGCTTTGAATCGAGCCAATCGCATACCGCAGGTGACAAGTTCGATGGAAGCTCTCCCGCCAAACACCAGCTACAGTTCGTCAACCGCCTTGGACCCATCGGATCTGAAACATCCGATTTCAAGCGAAGTTCGTGACGCTGCTCATCGGGCTGTGGCGCTATCACAAACACTGGATGCCCCATCGATTTCCGAACCGACTGTTCGTCATGCCAAGAACGCGGTATTGAGCAGCCTTGTTGTAGATCCCAGCGTCAGCCCTCTTGACGATTCCAATTCGGAATTGGTTCCTGCCTTGGCTGAGCGTTTGAGGAAAACCAACGGGAGGCCCGATTCAGAATCACCCAGTACCTTATTGGGTCCTTCGCAATCGGAGTCGGAGTTTTCAGAGTTTCCCGAAAACTCCGGCAATTCGAGGAACTCATGGGTTCCAGTGACGGCTACCGAGTCAAGCTTCCAGTCAATGCAGCGCACTGAATCGGGCTGGCAAGACGGTGGTCTCATTCCTCGAGAAAAAAACTCACGACCTCCCAGTTCAGAGTCTTTGGCGAACACATCGACCACGGGAGACTTCGAACTGAGTTCATTCACCGATTCCAGTCCCACCGTCTCGCAATCCCAACCCCAGCCGTCGGAACTCTCTTTCCGGTCGGCGATGCGATCTGCTCTGGCAAGGAATCCGAATGCCGCAGTATCCCGTGACACAGACCAGGTGTCCCTCGAATCTGAAAAGGGTTTGCCGACACTCTTGGAACCGAAGCAAGGCACCGAGGTTTCAATGACCTCAGATAACCTCGCCCAAGGTGGTGGTTCCGACTCTCCGTCATCTCCAGGCCCAAGCAGTTCATCAGGAGCTGTCGATTCCACTGTCGCCCCGTTTCCAGGAGCACCTCAAGGAGGAGCAATTCAGGAAGGTTCGGATCGCAGAATTGCCACTCCATCCAAACCCGAAGAATCCAACCCATCGGCCTCTGTCCTTCACGAAACCCTTAAACCCAGCGCTGTACGGCTCGTTCAACTGGATTCGCCGGGATCGGGCAGCTTGGAACTCCGCATTCAAGAGGTGGGCGAAAAGCTCATTATCCGGACACAAGATCTAGCGGGTTCTCTTGAAGGGCAAAGCTCCCAGTGGAAAGAGCTCCAGCAGCGCTTGGAGGCAAGCGGAATTGTTCTAATGCCCATCGAGGCTCCATTCAGTGGGGCTGCCGCGCCGGTGGAATCTCAAAGAGTCTCTGCGGATTCACGGCACACAGTCTGCTACGACGCCGGTATGGGCTCCTCAGGCCGTGACAGATCCGATCCTCGTTCTTCCAGCGGGCGGGCACGCGCCTTCGGAGAATCCGCTCATCGGGACTCTTCTGAGTCGCCCGACGAGTCCATGAAAACTGCTGAAGCGCTTCCAGTCTCCCGGCAGTGGTGGGCCTGAAGAGAGACCATACCGACATGATCCCATCCTACATCACCTCCGCTACAACCACTCAGGCGGCCCAAGGTAACGTGGCTGCTCAGCGTCCTCTGACCAAGGTCCTGGGTCAGGATGACTTTCTCAAACTGCTGACCATGCAGATGCAGAATCAGGATCCGATGAATCCTCAGACCAACACGGATTTCGTCGCTCAGATGGCTCAGTTCACCACGCTGGAACAGTCTCGCAGTATGACCAGCAGCCTCCAAAACATCCAAGCCCGCCAAGATGTCCAGACGGCTGTTCAACTTCTGGGCAAGCCGGTCCAACTGGCCGACGGCAGTATGGGGATGGTTGAGAAGGTCACCCTCGACAAGGCCGGAGCTCCCACCCTTCAAGTGGGCTCCAAGAACTACAAACTCGCTCAGATCGTGGCCTACGACCAGCCAACCAATCCGTTCGCCAGTCCCTCCCCTGCTCCGACTGGTCCGTGAGCGCCCCTCTAATGCACTAAGTCTCAACCCGCAACCGACACACACATGATCAGATCCCTCAATACCGCCAGCCTCGGCATCCGACAATTCCAGTCATCCTTGGACGTTCTGGCGAACAACCTCGCCAACCTGAACACGGTTGGCTACAAAGGTAGTCGTGCGGATTTTGTCGAATCACTGAACTCCGTGCTGCGGGCGCCCACTCCGGATACAGCCGCGGCGAGTGGCACCTCGGGTGTGACAGTCGGCAACGGTGTGGCAACAGCAGCCATTCGTTCCAATTTCTCTCAGGGATCCATCAACCAGTCCGGATTATCGACCGACTTCTCCATCACGGGAAACGGCTACTTTGTGGTCCGAAATTCGACATCCGGTGAGGTCTTCGCCACACGCTCTGGCAACTTCCGCCTCGACTCGGCGGGTTATCTGGTCACGGACGGTGGTCTGAGAGTTCAGGGGGTGGAAGACACCCAGAAGGATCCCAACAAGATAGGCGACCTCCGCTTTGACAAGGGCACGGTGCCCGCCAACGCCCCCGCTACTGCAGCATCGTCTGCTATCACTAACATCAGCGTGGACGGTTCGGGTCGATTGAACACTCTGCTGGATGATGGAACACAGTATGTGCGGGCTCAGGTTGTTCTACAGAGTTTCAGTAATGAACAGGCCTTGGTCCGAGCCGGAAACAACCTGTTCACCAATCTTGGCGCAGCGGGCGCTGCGGCGGCCGGCACAACAGGTGCTTTCACCTCGGCTCCCAACAGTCCGATTTTGAATGGGGCCCGCAAGGCCAACCAAGATGGCATGGGCCGAATCGAGCAGGGCTCTCTGGAGCTCTCCAACGTGGATGTCTCGAGAGAGTTCTCGAACATGATCACCACCCAACGTGCCTTTCAGGCGAATGCACGCATGGTCACCACCAGCGACTCGATCCTCGAGGAACTGGTCAACCTGAAGCGCTGATCCTCTTCCGGAAATCCCCATGTCCGACGCACACGAAAAAGACAAGAAGCCAGCAGCGGAGGAAACTGCGGGCGCTGCCAAAGCAGCCAAGGGAGGAATGCTCATCCCGCTGATTGCGGCCGCCCTCATCTCGGTCGGCGGCAGTTTCGGTGTGGGCTTCTTTCTCAACAAGCAGCTACTCAGTGGCATCAACAAGGAGCTTGCGCTGACTCTTGCCCAGGTGGGCGCCTCCGAAGATCACGGTGATTCTCATGGAGCGGCCAAGGATCCCAAAGCGACTGTCGGGGCCCATGGGGCTGATTCGAGCCACGCAAAATCGCCAAAGGATGATGCTCACTCCAAAAGTTCAGATCATGGAGCTGCCCCAAAAAAGGCCGATGCTGCAGCAGGCCATGACGCACCGAAAGCCAAGGACGACGCCCATGGTGGTGGTGGCGCTCCTGCCAAGAAGGAGACCCCCGAGGAGATCGCCAAGGCGGCCCAGATCAAAGCCGGGCTCTTCCCTCTGGGAACCGATCCCATCGTAGCCAACCCGTCGGGCGACACGCGATTTGTGGTGGTCAAAGTGACGCTCCTGAGTGTTGGACAGGCCGACATCTCAGGGCCGGTGGAGGCAAACGTTGATCGATTGCGCGATGCAGTTTCGGCCTTCCTGGCGGACCAGCGAATTGATGACATGCAGAAGCGGGGCTTCCGCAGTCAAATGGCTGCCCAACTGGCTTTGGCATTCAACCGGATCCTGGGACCCGGCACGGTCAAGGAAATCATCTTTCCTCAGTTTGTCATTCAGTGAGTGCTCCCGAATCAGCCGCTTCGGCTTTGGCTGCCAAGAAGCCAGCCGAGGTGAAGCCCTTTGTGGTGGGACAGGCTAGTTCCCTGTCTGCCCAAGAGTTGAATCGTTTCCGGATCCACAATGAGGGGATAGTGCGCTCCGTGGGTGCTCGGCTCTCGTTGTTTCTGCGTGCCGAATTCGCTTTCGACCTGGAACATCTCGATGCCATGGAACTCGGACGCTACGCGTCCAAGGCAGAGCCCAGCGGTAACTACCTGCTCTTCCAGGTGGACCGTTTTCCTGGAACCGGAGTGGTCGGTTTTCCCAAGCCTCTGGCTCTGGCGATCGGAGACCGGATGCTCGGAGGTCGCGGTTTCGGCGCCAACCCCGATCGGGAGTTACGGGAAGTGGAGTTGGCGCTGCTGAACCAGGCAGTGTTGTTGGCACTCAAGGAATACTTCTCCAAGTGGAGTGATTCCCAAGATGAGGCCAAAGTACGTATCGTGGGGCGAGAGACCAACATCAAGCTTCTGGCCGAAGACCATCCCACAGCCATCGTCTACATCCTGAAGGTGCAGGCGGTCATTGGCGATTGCTTTGCCACCGTGGACATCATCCTCCCTTTGGAGATGATGGCCCAAAGCATCCAGAGGGCCATGGTGAGCATGGCTGGAGCGGGATCGGACTCCGGTGATCTGCCCAAAGACGCTCTCCTCTGGAATCCCGCATTTAACGACCTGACGATGCGCATCTCTGCCCTTTGGGCCGGCTTGTCAATCACTCCCCGAGAAATCCTCCAGATGCGGGCCGGCGACATGATCCCTCTCGATCCTGAGAAGATCGACCAGGTGGAGCTCCAGATCGAGGGTCTTCCGCGATTCCGCGGTAAACTCGGTAGTGCCAACCGAAAGGTGGCCATCGAGATCACTGAACGACTCACCTGACAACAACCATGCCCAACGACAGCAGCGACAACCCATCCATCGAGTTCCTCCTCGACGTCCCTATTCAGTTGAACGCTGAACTGGGCTCATGCGAGATGACCTGCCGCGAGTTGCTCAAACTAGACATCGGGTCCGTGGTTCAATTGGACAAGCCAGCCCACGCATCGGTGGACCTTTTCGTGAACACGAAGTTGGTGGCTCGTGGCGAAGTTGTCGTCGCCGAGGGAAATTTCGGCATCAAGATCAAGGAGGTTGTTTCCCGCCCGGGTTCCCTTCCCAAGGCATGACCAACCTGACCCCAGCACTGCCTGCTGCAGCCGTCGGTTCGTCGATGCTGGCGGACTGGACCCGGATGCTGGGGACGCTGTGCCTGCTGCTGGCCACAGTCTGGTTGGGTCTCCTCTGGTTGAAGGGGCGCAACTGGTTCAGATCGGCGCTGGATCGACGGATCCGCCTCCGAGTCGAGGAGAGCCGCGGACTCGGAAACCGATCCTTCCTGCATCTGGTTTCCTGCGGCAGTCAGCAGTTCTTGGTTTCTTCATCTCCTGCCGGGGTTTCGATGGTCGCCGAGTTGATGCCGGAAGAAATCCATTCAACGCCCACGTCTCCCGAGGTTACCGACTTCTCCCAGCGTCTCAAGGCGGTTCTACCCAAAGTCCCTAGCGGTAGCCCAGGAACACCATGAACCCCGTGGACCCACGCCTTGGATTCCTACGTTCTACGCCCATGCCTCGCTGGACTGTGATCGTGTCCGCAATTCGGTGGGCTTTCCCCATATTGATGATGGTTTTGGGGAACGTTCACCTGCAGGCACAAAGCGATACAGCCGTCGTCACCAATACTGCTTCCGCGGTACCCACCGGAGTGACGTTCAGCATCAACGGGCTTCCGAAGCCTCAAGATGTGGATATCACCATCCAGATCGTCGGTGCTCTCACCCTGCTCTCATTGGCCCCCTCGTTGCTGATCCTTATGACCAGTTTCCCGAGGGTCATCATCGTCTTCTCCTTGGCCAAGAATGCCTTGGGTGTGGCCTCAGCCGTTCCGAGCCAATTGGTGATGGGTTTCTCGCTCATTCTCACCTTCTTCATCATGCGCCCGGTGATCCGAGACATTGAGACGACCGCATTGGCTCCTTACCGAACGAGTCAGATCACCAGCACCGAGGCACTGGATCGGGCGTCCCTTCGCATCAAGGCCTTCATGCTCCGGCAAACTCGGACCGATCAGGTGGAGTTCTTCGCCGGACTAGCCGCCATTCCTCCGACAGAGGCCAAGAACCTTCCGTTGTCGGTGGTGGTTCCAGCCTTCCTCATCAATGAACTGCGAACGGCATTCCAAATGGGATTCCTCGTGTTTCTGCCCTTCCTGCTGATCGACTACGTGGTTGCGATCATCCTGATGAGCTTGGGACTCATGTTCCTGCCGCCAGCCAACATCTCCCTGCCCCTCAAGATCCTCTTGTTCGTTCTCGTGGATGGTTGGGGTCTCATCACTAAGTCCTTGGTCAACAGCTTCATCTGAGCGCTGTCGCTCGAATCAAGAAACCCATCGCATGACACCGGAATTGGCAGTGGACCTCCTGAAGCAACTGGTCGAGCGAATCTTCATCGTGGCTTCACCACTGCTCCTGACCGCGATGGTCACGGGTCTGATCGTGAGTTTGATCCAGACAGTCACCTCACTTCAGGAGCAAACCCTGAGTTTCGTACCCAAGGCGCTCACGGTCCTGGGAGTCTTGCTGGTGATCCTGCCGTGGGCCCTCCAGATCGTCATGGACTACACCATTGGGGTCATTGGCCTCATGGGACGCATCAACCGATAAGGCGACCAGTGGACCAATTGTGGACAGGCTGGTGGGTGCTGTGGAGGACAGGTGCCTGCCTGTCCGCATCCCCGATCACCTCGGGTCGTGGAGTTCCAGCACGAGTTCGGCTCATGGTCACTGTGGCTGTGGTGTGGGCGATGATTCCGGTTGCCGAGCGGATGCCAGTCCCTTCGATGACCAGCGGATGGCTCGAGGTCTCATTGCTGACCGCGAGGGAAACGCTGATCGGTTTGCTTTTGGGGTTCAGCTCTCGGTTTGCGGTGTTCGCCGCTCAGGCTGCGGGTCATTTGATCTCCAATGAAATGGGCCTCCAGAGTGCTCAGATCTTCTCCCCTGGATCCGGCGAGCCATCCAGTGAACCCAGCGTAATGCTCGAATTCCTCGCGCAGTTGATCATGTTCGGAGGTGGATTCTACGATCGGTGGTTGCTGGCCTTCGCCGAGAGTTTCCAGTTGTTGCCGATGGTCTCGACCGGCTCGACGGACGCCTCGGGACTGCTCAACTGGATCGGAGGAATGACCGCCGCAACGCTGCTGCTTTCCATCAAGTTGGCAATGCCGGTAATTGCGGGTGGATTCCTTCTCAACGTCGCTCTGCTGCTGCTAGGTCGAGCTCTTCCCCAGTTGCCTGTCTTCCAAGATAGTTTCCTGTTCCGCGCGGTGATCGGGTTGTTCCTCTTCGGTGCGAGCCTCCATTTGGCGGCACTGCACCTCACCGCCCGGGCCCAGCGATTGCCGGGAGACCTGCTCGACGCGGCCGGCTTGTTGCGGGTCATTCCAGGCTACTGAGAGGCGCGCCATGGCTGACGATCCCGAGAGCAAAACAGAGCAGGCGACACCCAAGCGCCTTGAAGAATCCCTCTCCAAAGGCCAATTCGCCCGAAGTGCTGAGGTCAACACGATTTTCAGTATCCTAACAACGCTCCTCATCCTGAAATGGATGGGCCCGAACCTTTGGAGCGAACTGTCCTTCCAGTTCCGCGGCCTCTTGGGAAACATCAAATCGGATCTCCCTTCGGCCGATTCGGTGGTCGCTGGAGCCTATTCCAGCGGACTGCGACTAGCCGGTTTCATTCTCCCACCGCTCGGAATGGCCATCGTGTCCGGCATCCTCGCTTCCGGGGTCCAGAGTCGATTCCATTTCACGCCAGGCGCGTTGAGCCTCAACTGGGGACGATTGAATCCCCTCGACGGACTCCAGCAACTTTTCAAACCGGGAATGCTGGTTCGGACAGGGGTGAAGATGCTCAATCTTGCGGTCATACTGTTGGTGGCTTGGAGTCTCGTGTGGGACTTGGTCAACCACCCGGTTTTCCTGACAGACTCGAGCCTCGAGGAGCTCCTGAGCTTCATGGGTAACGCGGTGGAGCAACTCCTCGGGCGCTTGCTCTTCGGGCTAGCACTCATCGTGGCAGCGGATTACGGCTATCAGATTTGGAAGACGTCCCAGGATCTCAAGATGTCGAAGCAAGAGGTCAAGGAAGAGTCGCGGGCCAGCGAGGGAGATCCAGAATCCAAGGCCCGTATGAAGAAGGCGCAGCGGAAGATGCGCTCGAGTTGGCGCAAGACAGTGCCGACGGCGGATGTGGTGGTAACCAACCCGACCCACCTTTCGATCGCTCTCAAATTTGATTCCGTCGTGGACAAAGCACCCCGGGTCGTAGCCAAAGGTGAGGGATTCAATGCCCTTCGTATCCGGGAGATCGCCCGGGAATTCCAAGTTCCATTGGTGGAGAACAAGCCGGTTGCCCAGCTGTTGTTCAAGATTTGTGAGGAGGGCGACGCCATCGACCCGAGGGTTTACCAGGCGGTCGCCGAGATCCTGGCATTCGTCTATCGCACCAATCGTTACCGCTACTACCTCGGCAAGAACGCCCCACCGAATGGCTAATCCCCTCTCATCCCCCGGTCTGACGTTGCGGATGCCGAAGTCTCAATTGGCGGTTGCATTCTTCGTATTGGGCTCGTTGCTGCTGCTGATCCAGCCGATCCCGTCGTTCCTGCTCGACGCACTCATCGTAGTGAGCCTCGGAAGCTCAGTGCTCACACTGATGGTGGTACTCTTCCTTCGGGACCCGGCGGAATTCTCGACTTTCCCAACGCTCCTGCTCATCACCACGTTGTTTCGGTTGGGTCTCAACGTGGCTTCGACCCGGTTGATCCTGAGCACTGGGGAGGCAGGCCAGATCATCTCCGCCTTCGGTGAACAAGTTGTCGGAGGCAACTACGTCATCGGCGTCATCATCTTCGCGCTGCTGACGGTCATCAACTTCGTGGTCATCACCAAGGGTGCAGGGCGCATTGCCGAGGTTGCGGCACGCTTCACACTCGATGCTCTGCCGGGCAAGCAGATGGCCATCGACCAGGAACTCAATTCTGGGGCTATTTCGGAGGTAGTGGCCCGGCAACGCCGACAGATGCTGCAGCGCGAGATCGATTTCTACGGAGCCATGGATGGCTCCTCGAAATTCGTTCGCGGTGACGCCATCGCGGCGATCCTGATCGCGGTCATCAATATTGTCGGTGGATTTCTCATCGGCGTCTTCCAGCGAAACGAGTCGGCCCTGGAGGTGCTGAGCCGGTATACCATCCTGTCCATCGGCGACGGTCTAGTTTCACAGGTCCCCTCCTTGATCTTCTCGACCGCAGCGGCATTGCTGGTGACCCGAGCGGCCGCCCGAGAGGACCTCGGAACGGCGCTGGGTCAGCAGTTGGTGCTCCAACGGCGTCCTGTTCTCCTCACCGCCGCCGCGCTGGGATTCGGGGCATTGATGCCCGGGTTTCCTACGATTCTGTTGCTGTGTGCCTCCGGCCTCCTCTTTGCTTTATGGCGGAAGCTACCCGAGCGACCCGCCATCCTTGTGGGTTCTGAGTCCGGACCCAATGAGACGGGCACCAAAGACGCTCCTAAGACCGGTCAAGAGCCCATTCAGCAACTCCTCTCCGTGGATCCATTGGAAGTTCAGTTGGGATTTGGATTGGTGACCCTGGCCGACGTCAGCAAAGGAGGTGACCTGCTCGAGCGAGTCACCGGAGTGCGTAAAAATTTCGCCCAAACCATGGGATTCGTAGTCCCCTCGGTCCGCCTTTGGGACAACCTTCAATTGGACTCCCAAGAGTACCAGATTCTTTTCCGTGGAAACATGGTGGGTCGAGGTACGTTGCGCCCGGGCCGCTGGCTGGCCATGAACATCAGTCATAGCGACCAGGTCATCCCAGGTGAGGCCACCACCGAGCCGGTCTTCAATCTACCGGCTGTCTGGATCGATGAACTCCACCGCAGCAGAGCGGAGTTGGCCGGATACACGGTGGTGGATTCCACGTCGGTGCTGGTCACTCATTTCCAGGAATGCATCCGCCGCCATGCCCATCAACTGCTCAGTCGACAGGATGTGGACGGTCTCCTGGACAATCTCAAGAAGACCCAAAGCGCCCTGGTGAACGAACTGGTGCCGACACAACTGAATCTGGGTCAGGTTCAGCGCATCCTCCAGAACCTCCTGATTGAGGGTATTTCAATCCGGAACCTTGTGAGCATCCTGGAGCGAGTGGCCGACAGCGCGGCGATCACCAAGAACATCGACGAATTGTCCGAACAGGCACGGCGTTCCATTGGACCGGGGTTGGTCCAGGGCTACTTGGATGACCGGGGTAATCTTGCGGCCATCACGTTGGAGAGTTGGTTGGAAGAAGAGTTGGCCAAAGGACTCCATCCGGGAATGACCGAAAATACGCTGGCCTTGACGCCCATGGCGGCCCAGCACCTGAGTTTTCATATCGGCAAGGCGATCCAACCGGCAGTGGCCGAGGGGCGCATTCCGGTGTTGCTGTGTTCTGGAGTCATCCGCCTCGGTCTCCGGAAGTTCTTCGGTCCCACCTATCCAGATTTGCGGTTTCTGGCTTACGAGGAACTGCCTCCACGACTCCGGGTCAACACCGAGTACTCGATCCCCAGTCTTCCTTGATTCATCGGCATGAATCCCCATTTCTCTGATCGATCCGCGATGCCCCAGACGGGCTTGATGCTGTTCAAAGGCCATACGGCTGAAGAAGCGTTGACCAAGGTCCATCAAAGTCTTGGGGCTTCGGCCATTGTGGTGCAACTCAAGCGCGTCCCATCCGCCGGCGTTGGTCGGATATGGGGAGCCATGGAGATTGAAGCGTGGGCTCAAGCACCCGCACCACCGGCACCGCCCCAACCAGTTGCCAAGGTGCGCGCGGCTTCGAAAGAAGCCCGGACAATGGACCTGCTTAGGAGCCTGGGACTCAATGAAGAATCAGTCCGGCGAGTGCACCAATCCATTCCTGTTTCAGGCACGCCCTTGACGAACCAGGAGGCCTGTCTCCAGTTGGGGGCTGCCCTGCTCGCAGCGTGGGACAACGCCACCAAGCGGATTCCCAGAACACCCAGGCGGATTGCCCTGATCGGAGCAGCCGGCTCCGGAAAAAGCGTCGCTACGGCCAAGTGGATCACCATTGAATCGCTGCGCCACCAGCAGGAATGCCGGATCTGGTGTCTCGATGGAATCGTGGCCAACTCGGCAGAGTTTTTGTCCCAGCACGCCGAACTGCTGGGGATTCCCGTGGAGACCACTTGGAATCCGGGTCTACCGCCATTTTCCCGCGAGTTTTTGGACCTGCCGGGTTGGAACCCCTCCGATCCCGATGTCTCCGATCGGATGGCCAATTTGCTCGACCGCTTTGAACCCGACTGCCTGCTGCTGACACTGAATGCAGCCTATGAGGCGTCCATTCTCCAGAATCAGACGATGCAGTTCATGCAATTCCGGCCGCATGGGTTGCTCCTAACGCATTTGGACGAGTGTGAGTCTCCAGCCAAAGTTTGGAACCTCGTCCTTGCGAGCGGTATAGCCGTCTTCGGGACATCGAGCGGTCGGTTCATTCCCGGCGGTTTCGATCGCACGGGAGGCGAATCTTGGATGGAACGCTTGTTCCAACAGGTCTGAATGGAGGCGCTTCCGCCAGCAAGGGCCCACTGGTGCTCGTCCAACCAGCCCCCCTTCAGAAAAGCTTCGCGAGTTCAGCAGCCTTGCTGACGGATTCGTTGCAGACCTGATCCAAGGCCTCACGTGGAACCTGATACCGCTGGCCGACCTTGTTGGCGAATATCTCGTTCCACTCCTCGCCGTGCGACGGGTGAAGCGAACTCACATAGTGGGCCGGATCAGGACGAGTCGGTGCCGCGGTATCATTGTGGTCTTTGAGGCAAAGCATCACATCCTCAGGCAGTTCCCAATTCAACGCCACCAATGCTCCGACCTCGGCATGGTCCCACCCGAGGGTCTCATGCTCCAGCGCGTGGAGATCCCGCTTCTCTTCGACGGCGGTCGAAAAGATCTTCATATAGTCGTCCTTCTTGCTGCTGACGATCAACGGAACGCTGAGGTCCTGCAGGAACCCGGCGGTGAAGGAGAGGTTGGCTTTAGAGGGCTGGACCATGTCGGCGAGTTCCCGAGCTAGAACAGCACGGCGAGAACTAGCCTTCCAGAAGTCACCGAGCGGGAACTTCGGATGGGTCTGACTGGGCAACGCTGCCTTCGAACCGACGATCATCACGATACGCTCCAGATCGGCATTGCCCATGAGCATGATGGCGTGATCCAGGGACTGCACCTTGCTCTTCGGCGAGTAGGCCGTGGAGTTCACCGTGTTCATCACCTTGCCGACCAACTGGGCGTCGACCGACATGACCTCCATGATCTTCCCGGGAGTCGTGTCCGGATCCCGGAGCCGCCGCAGGGTTTCGAAGACAGCCTTCCGAAATCGAGGAACCTCGACGTCCCCGAGGAGTTGGCGGATACGGTCTTTGACGTCGTTCGAAGACCACCCAGCGTACGGATTGACGATCGCCGGTGCGGCTGGAACGACGATGCCAGACGGCGTGGTGGCCGATCCCGGCACCCCCACCATGGCTCCACCCACCGCCGTGCCGCGGATCAAGCTGGGGCGAGGCCGCTCGATGACCTGGATGATCGGTCGGCGCGGAGCGATGATGGCTCCCTTGCCTCGGCGACCGCCCTTCCCGGCCGATGCCTTGGGCTTTGGAGCTGGCTTGGGACGGGATGGCGGAATGACCGGCTTTGCCCCTCCGTGCCCATGGGTCGCCTTCCAAATCGACAGAGCCGAGTTGGATTCGGCCTCTGGGTTTCCCGTTTTTAGAATCCGCCCTTTCAAGGCGCCCTGGAGCAACGAGCCCAGCGAACGCGCCAACAGAGCGGCCTTTCCGGATTTCGAGACCGGAGAAACCGGGGAAGGTGCTGATTTTAGGGGAGATCCCTCGACCGGTTTCATGGGGGTTGCTATTCGCCGCGGCGGCCCAATTGGTTGCTGAAGATCGTCAGCAATCCGCCCAGACCCACGTAGCCCACCAGGGTCAGCAGATTCACAACGAATTGGGCGGGCACTGTCTTGGGGAGTACATCTCCGAAACCGAGGGTCAAGGCCACTACGAAGGAAAAGTAAATGGTTTCATACCAGCTTCGCTGGAAGTCGGGTGGAACAAACAATGCCGGAGTCACCACCCCCAACGGGGCGGAACTTTGCCAACTGGCTCCATGCCCTTCCGACCCAGCCAAACTCAAGGCCGCAAGAAGATTTCCGCCATCCTGATCCTTCAGTTCCAGGGGTGATTGAGTCGACCACACGGCGAAAGCATCCTCCTTGGGCAGGTAAGCCGCGGTGATCGCCTGATGGGTGGTGGCATGGATTCGTTCGCACAGTTGGTTGAGCGAATCCTTCTCTGGGTCGTAAGGAACGACTGTACCGTTGATCTTCAGGGCCCCGGTGGTCAGGGCCGTTGCAAAGCCGGCGGACTTCATCGGGACATCCGGATCCACCTTGGTGAGGCTGTCCGGCAGGAGGGCAAAAACGAGGGCAAAGGCGCCGATCAGCAAGAAATTCAGGACCACCCACCGGAATAGGCTTCGTCCGCAATCCGAGGTCAGCCACCAGAGCCAATAGACCACCCGTGCCATCCGGCCTTGGTTGCGAAATTCTTCGAGGTAGTTCTCATCCACGATGTGACGGCGCACCAAATAAGCACCGGTGAAATCAATGTCTCGAATGTCGGAACCGATCCAATTCGCAGTCGTATAGTTCCTCAATCCGCGCAATTGAATCGCATGCAAGTCGGCCTTGCCGAAATCCGCATGATTGACGTCGCATTCGCGTAGGTCGCTTCCGGTCAGATTCGCCTGGTTGAACTCGGTCTCTTGCAATTTGCATTCCAGGAGTCGCGCATCCTGTATGGACGCCAGATGGACCCGTGCCTTCGTCCAACTCGACTTGATCGCACTGGCACCGTCCAGGTTTGCTCGTATCAGATTGGCACCGTCGAATGTAGCATCGCCAAAGCCGGCTCCCTGCGCCGAAGCTTCACTCAGATTGGCTCCCCGAAAGGAGGACGCCATGAACTCACCGCCATCTAGGCAAGCTTGGAACAGCGTCGCCTCATCGAATTTAGCATGGGTGGCAACCACCCCCTTGAAATTGCAGCGACTGAGTTCACTGCCGGTGAAATCACAACCCGAAAGGTCCAGTCCACTGAAATCCCGACCGAGAAAGTTCATGCCCGAAAGCCGCTGCAACTCGATGGGAAGCGCTTCTCCAGCAACCTGTGCTTGGCGGTAGCGGATGAGGATTTCATCTTCGCGACTCAATGTGTCGCTGGTGACCGGGGTTCCCGTCTCCAAAGAATCCGGGACCACAGGAGCCTCCGTCTCAGTGGACAACGGGTTCTCAATAGGATCTTTTTCGGTCAACTCGGTGGACATGGCAATACTCTGAGAGAAACAAATCGACGCCTCTCCCCGAAGGAGGCATGCGTCAGAACAACTGCCGCCTTAAGGAAGTATTGCGGTTTGATTGGATTCCCGACGCCTGTAGTCTAATTAACTGTGGCGTTTGGAAGCGGTGCACCCTGACAGAGCGGGTTGGAAACCGGGTCGATACCGTCCCTTGATCGTCCGTCTCGTAGGTTGAATCATCCATAGAATTCCGCATGACCACTGTTTTCCTTGCTGACGACCATGCGATTGTACGCCGGGGATTCAGCATGATCCTCGCGGCTCAGTCGGATTTCCGTGTCATCGCCGAGGTGTCCAACGGTCGAGAGGCAGTCGAACAGGGAGAAAAACTCCAACCAGCACTGTGCGTGATGGACGTGAGCATGCCCGACCTCAATGGCATCGAGGCCACGCGCTGCCTGCTCAAGGCTTCACCGCGAACCCGTGTGGTGGCAGTATCGATGCACAAGGACTCGGTGTACGTGCGCGAAATCCTGCGGGCCGGTGCCAAGGGCTACGTGCTCAAGGACAGCAGTGAATCGGAGTTTCTCAAGGCGGTCCGGGCGGTTTCGTTGGGCAAGGGATATCTTAGTCCCGACATCGCCGATGCGGTCCTGGATGATTACCGCAAGCATGTCACCAATCCGATTGATTTGCTGTCCACCCGTGAACGTGAAGTGCTCCAACTCATCGCGGAGAGCAAAACCAACAAGGAAATCGCCACGACGTTGAATCTCAGCGTCTACACGGTGGAGGCACAGCGCGGCCGCATCATGGAGAAACTCAATATGCACAGCATCAGCGAGTTGGTTCGCTTCGCTTTCCGAAATGGTCTAATTGATTGATCCATGACACCGCGGAACTCCTGGCTGAATGGCCGCATCACCCAGCACACGGTGTTGCGCGGTTTGGTGCCAGGGTTTGCTCTCGTAATGGTTCTTTTGGGTGTCGCAGGTCTGGTGGCGGTGCGGCAAAGCCGGCAAATCCGCCGCGGTGCCGCCGCGATCGTGAGCAACCAACTGACGGTGACCCGCCTGATCCAAGAAGCTCAGGCCGAGGAAGACACTCTGGCAGTCACCCTCTATTGGCTGGGTACGGAGGAGTCCTCCGATCGGCGAAGCCAGCGTTTGCAGGAATTGAAAGAGGCGGATCGATCCTTGGCCCGGCTAGCCGACGAGGCAGCTCGCACACCGGATGCCAGCCGCTGGAAGGAACTCGCCGCCGAGACCCAACTGTTCTCGCGCGAGGCGGAACAAGCGATCCGCAGCGGGGCTCCCGTCTCGAATCAAGCCATGGTCCCCCTCATCGCCCGGCATGAGCGGGTTCTGGCCCTGATCCGGGAACTCATCCAGACGAGCAATCAGCGCCTCATTCGGGAAGATCGTGAACTGAACCTTCAAATCCAGGACATGGCCGATGGGTCGAACTTTTTGTTGGGTAGTTCCTTCGTTCTGGCAGCAGCTTGCGCCATCGGAACCATCCTCTACGTCCGCTGGAGCATCCATCGGATGGAACAGCAGACCGACCAATTGAACCGTGTGTCTTGGCACATGTTGCAAACCCAGGAGGAAGCGGCTCGCCGTTTCTCGCACGAACTTCACGACGAACTCGGCCAATCGCTCGCCGCGATCCGCGCCAACCTCACCTACCGCGCGGAAACGGACACCGAACAACGGCGATCCGACTGCGTGGCCTTGGTGGATGAGTCCATCGCCAACGTGCGGGAATTGTCCCAACTCTTGCGACCGGTCATGTTGGATGATTTTGGACTGGAGGCGGGTTTGCGTTGGTTGGTTGAGAAGTTCGGTCAACGAACCCGGATCCAGGTGGAATTCAAATCCGACCTGGAGGAACGCCTGCACGGCGAGATTGAAACGCATTTATTCCGGATCACTCAGGAGTCGCTGACCAATGTCGCTCGACACTCTTCCGCGAAAAAAGTGTCCATCCAACTGAGCAGCCGCGATGGGCAGGTGCGCTTGGTGATCGAGGACAATGGCATCGGTATCGCAACCGATGACCCAAGACCCATGAGCAGTCTGGGACTGGTAGGCATGACCGCCCGGGCGGAACAGTGCGGCGGATGGGTGCGCCTGGAACCAGCCGATCCCACGGGTTTGCGGGTGGTCGTCGAGGTGCCGCTGGTGAAGTCCGAGGAGTCTGCGGGATAGCCCACCACTCACTCGGACTTCACCGTTCTCGCATCAGGCCTTCTTAACGCGGGCTGCCATGGGATCCGCGGAGACTGGCTTGTGGTCCTCCAACCCTTCGACGATCAATTCGCGGTTTTCCAAGCGCCAGTCCTGAGCCATTTCTTGGAGCTTCCGAAGCACCGAATGATCCACCAGGTGGGTCTTGCTCAGGTTGATTCGCACCGTGGAATGCTCCTTCAAGATCAGGATCTGCTTCCGTAGAGACAACCAATTACTGAAAATCGCCGCCTTCTCGACGTAAATCACCGTCTGACCCGAGGTCGGGTCTTTGGTAACCGTGGTTGCTGGCGAGAAGAGATTGGTAACAGAGGTTCCATTGGCCAAATGGATCACGATATTCAGTAAAATGCCCACAGCGATACCGATGAGCAAATCGGTAGCCAAGGTGGCGATGAGGGTGGCAACGAAGACCGCCAACTGAGCTTTGCCCAACCGCCACATGCGGGCAAATTCCTTGGGCGAGGCGAGGTTGTAACCGGTGAAGACCAACATGCCGGCCAGCGCTGCCAGAGGGATGTTGTTCAGCAACCGAGGCACACTGGCTACCAAGACCAGAAGGAAGGCCCCATGCCAGAAGTTGGCCCAGCGCGTCCGGGCTCCATTGTTGCGGTTGGCAGATGATCGAACGATTTCACTAATCATCGGAATGCCACCGATGCAGGCGACCAGTGTGTTGGCGATGCCCACAGCCAGCAGGTCGCGGTTCAAGTTGGTCCGACGGTGCCACGGATCCAGCAAGTCTACCGCCCTGGCGCTCAAGAGGGATTCCAACGCTCCCACCAGGGAATACATCACGATCCACTTGATGCTGGCACCAGTGAAGAGGGCCGAGAAATCGGGGAACTGGATGCCCGAGAGCATGTTGAGCGGCAAGGACACCAGGTTTTTTGGGCTCAACTTGAAATCGTGACCTTGGAATTGGTAGACGTGCTCGTGCTGGAAATCCAAGAAGAAGGCCAGCGGAGTTGCTACGAGAAGGACGATGAGAGGTCCGGGAATGGATTGAACCAGGCGATTCTTGATGAGGAGGCGCCCAAAGAGCAGTGCCAGAGAGCCTAAACCAATCAAAGCAATGGCTGGATTCAAGTGGGCAATGCTGGAAGGGATTTCAGCGAGCAATTCCAAGGGTTCCTTGGCGTGCGCTGTGACCCCCAGCGCCACATGGATTTGCTTGGAGATGATGATGACGCCGATGGAGGCCAGCATTCCGTACACCGCAGCGACCGGGCAGAATTCGCCCAAGGTTCCCAGTTTGAGGGATCCGAAGAGGATTTGTAGGAATCCAGCAGCCACACCAACGGCCAGTGCTTTCTCGTAGCCCAACTCCTGCACAGAACCCAAAACAATGACGATCAAGCCCGCCGCCGGCCCTTTGATCGTCAATTCCGAGTTGCTGAGAAATGGAGTCAGCATCCCACCGACAATCGCGGTGAAGATACCCGCGATCGGCGGCACCCCCGAAGCGACTGAAATGCCCAGGCACAGTGGCAAAGCGATCAAGAAGACTAGGAGGCCGGACGCGAAGTCCTTCGATAGGTGCTCCTTGAAGCCGGTGAAGTCGCCCACCGGCTTGGGGCCCGAAGTGGCAGGGTGAGGTTGAACTGAAGGCATGTATGATTATTGCTGTGGACCGCCCCGGTGGATGAGTCCTGCGGCTTAAATCATCAACGCTTTTCGAATCGGGTAACCGCTAATTCGACGGAAATTGCAATGCACCGGGAACGTCAAACCTAGATTCCCGCAATCAAATGGCCTTGCGCCAGTCCTCCAACACCACACCGATGACATCCGGGCTCAAGAAAGCCAAGCCCAGTGAGACACCCCGGATTGCCGAGAACAGATCGATTTCCGCATCGTCCTTGAGCAGGTAGCCACGAGCCCCTGCCCGGAGCATCTCACTGACATGGACCCCGTCCCAATATACGGAAAGAGCCAGCACCCGAGTCTGTGGATATTGGGCACTCACCTGCCGGGTGACCTCGACACCGTCGATCAACAAATGGGTGACCTCCAGGACGAGCACATCCGGCTGCAACTGCCCCAGCATCTCCACGGCGAGTCGACCGTTGTCGGTATCGCCTACGATCTTAATCCATTCTTGTCCCTCCAAGATCCGTCGCAACCCCTGTCGGACCAGACTGTCACCTTCGGCCAGTAGGACCCGGATTTTGGAAGAAGGTCTCATTTCTAGTTTGCGGGTGTCTGAACTTCAGAGCCGAGCCCACAGGCCGAAGCATTATCGATTAGGACTTAGGCCGTCCGGGGGCTTTGACCGTCGCCTTCGGAGTGGCCGCCGAGTAGTCGCGGGAATCCGGAACTCCTCCACCGAGGCCCTTATAGGCCTTCACGGCCGCCATCAGTTGAATTTCTTTCATCTCAACGAGCTCCACCCGGGACTCGAGCGCCTCGCGTTGGGTGAGGAGCACCTCGGTGTAGTCGGCTCGTGCAGAGTTGAAAAGTTGCGAAGACATCGTGGCCGCATCGGAGAGGGCCTCCACCCGGCGGGACTTCAATTCATACCCCTGCCCCACGTTGCGGACTTGGGAAAGCGCATTGACCACCTCGACGTAAGCCTTGAGCACCGTCTGCTGGTATCGGTAAACAGCGGCCACCTGGTGCGCAGAAGCGCCTTTGAACGCAGCCTTGATGGCGCTGCGATTGATGAGCGGCCCCACCAAATTGGCAGTCGCACCGTAGGCCAAGTTCTCCTTGGCGAGGATGGGAGAACCCATCGTGAACGACTCAATGCCCAGGACCGCTGAGACGTTCATCGCTGGATAGAATCGGGCAGCCGCAACCTTCACTTCCAACCCGGCTGCTTTCAGTTCCAGCTCCGCCTGGCGGACATCCGGCCGGTGCCGCAGCAGTTCCGAGGGGACACCGGTCTGCAACGGGCTCAGCATCCGGATCTCAAAGCCCTCGGGACTCCGTTCGATGGGCTGGGGATAACGTCCGGTCAGCACGTTCAACCGGTTCTCGTTCTCGATGATCAGCTGTTGAATTGCGAAAAGCTTGCTCCGGTTCTTGGAAACCTCTGCCTCGAAACGGCGCACCGCCAACTCCGTCACTCGGGCGGCGGACTTTTTGATCCGGACCGATTCCAGTGCCTTTTCCTGCATCTCCAGCATCCGTCGGTAAATGGCCAACTGGCTATCCAGGGACAGCAAATCGTAGTAGGTTTCAGAAATCTCGGCGACGAGGTGAGTCACCATGAAATTCCGTCCCTCCTGCGTGGCGAGGTAGCGCTGGACGGCGGCATCGCGCTCGTTGCGCAGCTTCTTCCAGATGTCGATCTCCCAGTCCAGATCGGCCGCGACACCATAGGTCGGCAACGGATCGGGAAACTTCTTTCCGGGCTGGATCTCGAGATTCTCTTCGACTGCTCCGTTGCGTGAGTTGACCGAGACCTTGTCAACCCCTGCGGTGCCCCCAAGCCGCAAGAATGGGAATAGAGCCCCCCTCCGCGCATCGGTCTCAGCCTTTGCTACGGCAACCTCCTGCATCAGGATGTTGAGCTCCTGGTTGTTGGTCAGCGCGGTGGAGATCAGAGAGATCAGCACCGGATCCTGAAAATATTCACGCCATCCGATGACCACTGCGTTGGTCGCACCCTCGGTGCCAGGAAAACGATCCGGCAACGGGGCGACGGCTGAGGGCAGTGGGCCCGGCTTTGGGGCGACGCAACCCGGTGCGATCACGAGGACCGCGGCGGTGACGAGAATCCGGGTAATCTTGTAAGCGCTTTTCATAGGCCGATTCATTGCTGTTCGTGCTCCTCGCTGAGAGGCAATTGATCCTCATCGGGCAGCAGCTTGGAGTGCTGCGAGAGGCTGGCAAAAATGTAGTAGAGACCCGGGATCACGATGGCTCCCATCACCGTACCAAGGAGCATGCCACCTGCAGCGGAAGCTCCGATCGTGCGACTCGCGATGGCCCCTGCCCCGGAGGCGCGGAGCAGCGGGATCATGCCTGCGATGAAGGCGAATGACGTCATCAAGATCGGCCGAAACCGAGCCTTCGCGCCCTCGATCGCTGCATCGAAAATCGACATTCCCTGAAGTTGCTTCTGGGTGGCAAACTCCACGATGAGGATCGCGTTCTTGCCCAGCAAGCCAACCAGCATGATGAGCCCTACCTGAGCATAAATGTCGTTGTCCAATCCCATCCACTTCAGCAGGAAGAACGAGCCCATGACACCGACCGGCAGCGAGAGGATCACTGCCAGCGGCAATAGGAAACTCTCATACTGTCCGACCAGCACGAGATAGACGAACATCAGCACGACGATGAATATGTAAATAGCTTCGTTGCCGCGGCGTGCCTCGTCGAAGGAGAGGCCCGCCCAAGCAATGTCGAAGCCGCGCGGAAGGGTCTGGGCTGCGACCTCCTGAATGGCCTTGATAGCATCGCCCGAGCTGAACCCATCGGCGGGTGCACCCTGAATCGTGGGTGCGGGATAAGCATTGTACCGAGTGATCTCGTTCAGTCCCAACTTGGGCTTCATCGTGACGAACGCCGAGTACGGGACCATTTCCCCTTTAGCATTCGCGACATAGAGGTCGTTGAGATCCTTTGGGAGCCGTCGGAACTTCGGATCAGCCTGGATGTAGAGCTTGAAGAACTGGCCAAACTTGATGAAGCCCTGCTCGTAGGTGCTGCCAATGAGGATCGAGAGATTGTCCATGGCCTTGCCGATGGAAACGCCCTTTTGCATCGCGGCCTTGTTGTCGATGACCAACTCGATTTGCGGGTATTTGGCGCTGAAGAAGGTGAAGAGACCCCGCAGCTCCTTGCGCTTGCCTAATGCCTCCATGAAATCGCGATTCACGACTTGAAGGCGGTCGTAGTCACCGGTCGCGGTCTTGTCTAGAAGGCGGAGCGAGAAGCCGCCCGCGGCACCATATCCGGGCACGGCAGGGGGTTCATAGAACTCGATCAGCACCCCCGGGATCGCCCGACAACGTCGTTCCAGTTCTGCGATGATTTGTGCTGCGGTCAGTTTGCGCTTCGACCAGTTCTTAAGGTTGATGAGGCAGGTGCCGGCATTCGAGCCGCGTCCCTCGGTCAATACCTCGTATCCCGCGAGCGATGAGACCGACTCAACACCTTCGATTTGCCGGGCGATTTGCTGCAACTCGGTGGACTTGGCGGAGGTGCGCTCCAGCGTGGAACCGGGCGGCGTCTGAAGGATCGCATAAATCATGCCCTGATCCTCGGCTGGGATGAAGCCGGCGGGGATGCGATCTCCCACCTGCTGGATCGCCACCATGGAGAGGGCGATAATCAGCAGGGTTACGAACCTGCGGTTCACGATACGTTTGAGGAACCCCGTGTAGGAGTTGGTGAACTGATCGAAAAAGCGGTTGAAGCAGGCGAGGAGCCAACCGATGGGGCCCTTTGGCGCATGATGTGCGTCGGGCTTTTTGAGGATCATGCCGCACAAGACTGGAGTCAGGGTCAACGCCATGACGCCCGAGAGCACGATGGAAACGGCCATGGTGATGGAAAACTCACGGTAGAACACCCCCACCGGACCGCTCATGAACGTCACTGGGACGAACACCGCCGTCATGACCAAAGTAATGGCGATGACCGCGCCGCCGATTTCATGCATCACCAGTTGTGTCGCCTTGTAGGGAGACAAACCGGTGTCATGCATCTTCGCGTGCACCGCTTCGACCACGACGATGGCATTGTCGACGACGATACCGATCGCCATCACCAGAGCGAAGAGCGTGATGAGGTTAATGGTGATGCCCATCATCTTCATCAGGAAGAAGGTTCCGATGAGGGAGACGGGAATCGCGAGCGTCGGGATCAGCGTCGACCGGACATCTCCCAGGAAGACGAAAACCACCAGCGCGACGAGAATGAACGCCTCGATCAGGGTGTGGAGAACCTTCTCGAAGGATGCGTCCAAGAAGCTCGAGACATCGTAGCTGATCTTGTAGTCCATTCCCGACGGGAAGGATTTCGCTTTGAACTCGGCGAGCTTGGCCTTCACCTCACGGATGACGTCGTTGGCGTTACTGCAGTAGCTCTGCTTGATCACAATTGCAGCGGAGGGGCTGCCGTCCAGGTCCGAGTAGAGATCGTAGAACTCGCTGCCTAATTCAACAGTCGCCACGTCCTTCAGCCTGATTAGCTCCGAGGTAGGGCGATTTCTCTGAAAGCGCCAATGTCTGCAGATACGGAACGTCGCAGGGTCAGACCGCTCGAAGATTTAACTGGGCGAGAGACCGTGAGGCGGGACTAGGTTGGACTCACTGAGGGCCTGCCTGGGAGGAGTTTGCCCCCCCCTCCCCAGTTCAGCGGCTCCCCAGGCGGTTCTTGAGTTTGCGAGCACGTTTCTGGGCCGCTGCCACCTGAGCGGGAGACATCAGGCGCTCCAAATCATCTCGAGCCCGGGCCGCCCGCTCCATCTCGGTGGAAGCCAAGTTCCACCACGCATAAGACTCCACCACGTCCTTGGGCACGCCGTAACCGTTGGCATGGCAAATAGCCAAATTGACCCAAGCCCTCGGGAATTTCTGATCCGAGGCGAGGGTGAACCACCGGACCGCTTCCGCATAGTCCCGCTCCACGCCCTGGCCGAGGAAATAACAAAAACCCAGATTGTCCTGAGCTTCCGGCATACCCGCTGCAGCCGCTGACTTGTACCAGGTCACCGCCTCGATGGGGTTCTTGGGGGTACCCAGTCCCGCCTGAAGGCATTCGGCCAAGCTGTTCTGGGCTGGGTGATTGCCCGCGATGGCTGCCTTTCGATACCAAGCGACCGCCGCCACGGGATCGGCAACGACCCCTTGCCCATTCTTGTAGCAGTACCCCAAGTTGTTTTGAGCCGCCGCATTCCCAGCATCGGCCGCTTTTTGGAACCAACCCACCGCCTCGACGGGATTGGCCGCGATGCCCGATCCCATCTGGTAACAGAAACCCAGGGAGTTCTGAGCGTCGGCCAATCCATGCTCCGCGGCCTTGCGGAACCATTTCACGGCCTGCTCCGGGTCGTTAGCAACCCCGCGCCCAGCTCGGTAGCAGCGGCCCAGAGCGTACTGTGCTGGAGCGTAGTCCAACTCCGCGGCCCGTTGAAACCACTCGGCGGCGGCCACCTCGTCTTTAGCTACCCCCAACCCACGCTCGTAAAGGACCCCCAGACGGTGTTGGTTTTCGGGGCTTCCCTTGACGGCTTCGAGTTTGGTCCTGAGAAACTCCTGATGGATTCCGGAGAGCGACTTGCCCTCGACACCCGCTGATGCCGCCAACATCAGAGCCATCCCCAGCGCCGACCAGTTAAGACATGTTCGGCCCCTGCCAATCGACTGGAATCTTGGATACGCGCTGTAACTCATGGGCTTCGGTGGTGAAGATCACTTCTGCCCACCCTGATGGCCGGCACCAGGACGGGCATGGCAAGGATGCTCAACTAACATCGGTGCGTCGAATCCGCTGCGGCCTTTAGCGAAAACCGCACAAAACCGCACAAAACCCACCAAAAGCCACTAAAATACCCTTGGCATACCCTCTGCTGCGGGTGGTTGTGCTGGTTATCGAATCTCAACAGAAGGTAAGAGGCGGGCTTCCGGAGAGCCCGGATACTCAGGTCTCGCTGGCATTCCCAGACGGGCTGCTCGGTTTTGAAACGCTGAGGGCTGCCGACTTGGAGGCCATAGCCGATGCTCCTCCCTTCTGTTGGCTCAAGTTTCAGGGGGGTTCCGCTCAATCGTTTCTGGTCGTTGCCCCGGTTTATGTCACCGCTTCCTACCGGTTTGAACTGGGTAGCACCGACTGCCGGACCTTGAACCTTACCCGAGCGAGCGATGCTGGGGTGCTGAATATCGTGACCCTCCGGCGTGACGGAGCTCTGACGGTCAATCTCAAGGGTCCTATTGTTTACAATAAGCTGACAGGCGAGGCCCGCCAGGTGGTGCCCATCAACGCGGCTGAATTGCCCGTCAACTTCCCTGTTGCCAACTAATCCCTCGCACTGACACGAGCCCATGTTGGTCCTTTCCAGAAAATTGAACGAAGCGATCCGAATCGGTGGAGATATTTCCATCCGGGTGGTTCGCATCGATCGAGACAGCGTCCGATTGGGTGTTTCTGCACCGAAGGACATCGGTGTCCACCGCGAGGAAATCTACGTGGAAATCGTCGAAAGCAATATCGCAGCCGCCGAATCGGCCACGCCTGAGCAACTTTCACTGCGACTCCAGCAACTCAAAACCGAAGCCGCAGCCAAACTTTAATCTAAACCCAAGCCCAACCCGAACCCTTACGAACCATGGTCATCAACAGTAACATCCAAGCGCAGCAGACGGCGAACAACCTGAATACCAGCGCAAACGCCCTCTCCAAATCCTTGTCCCGGTTGTCCTCCGGTTCCAAGATTATCGCACCTTCGGATGACGCCGCCGGTTTGGCGGTGAGCAGCCGTCTGGAATCGCAGCTCAAGCGTCTCGACGCTGCTATTAACAACGTCGTGAATGCCGTGTCATTCACCCAGACGCAGGACGGCTTCTTGAAGACGATCGACAAGGCGTTCCGCCGTATGTCGGAGCTGACCATGTTCGCTCAAGACTCCACCAAGAGCGCGAGTGACCTCACCTTGTACTCTCAGGAATTTACCCAGCTGCAGGATTACGTCCGGCAGACGGTGACCCAGACCTTCAACTCGGTGAAACTGTTCTCCGAAGACCCGTTGGCAGTTACCATCGACTCCAGCGGCACAACCTTTGACATGGCTCCGATCAACCTGTCGAAGTCCGAGTATACAGCATCACTCAGCGTTGCGCAGAGTTTGACGAACGCAAACGTGTCTAATATCGCAAGGTTGAGCGGCGGTACCATTCAGTTGACGATCACCGCCGATGAATATGCCAAGATGGCTAAGGGTGGTTCATTGACCCTTTCCGGACTCACCACAGCCACGCCCACAGGAGGTTCCGCTACCGATATCTCCAGTCTGAATGGAACTTTCGATATCAGCCAAGCCTTTCAGGTCGGAACCACTTACATCGTTGAGTTAGACGGATCCACTGGCGATACCACTGCTCTCGGCGTGCCCACGAGTTGGACTTCGGGCGGGACGGCAGGGGCAACATCCTATGTCGAGGGTGACACACTCACCGCAGCAGTGGCAGCGACCGGCTTGACCTATACCGGAACCAACGCCACCGGCCTTGCCGCCAAGACCGGACTCGACATCACTTCTGTCCCCCGCGCGCAGGCAGCACTCACCCGAATCCGCAACTCCATCGATAAGTTGGCTCAGGATCGCGCGTCTTTGGGTGCTGTGCAAAGCCGACTCAACTTCACCAATGAACAGTTGACGGTGACTAAGGAAAATCTCAGCGCCGCAATCTCGCGCATCGCCGACGTCGACGTGGCCGAAGAGGCCACCGCCTACGCCCGATACCAGATCTTGGTGCAGTCCGGCACTTCGATGTTGGCCCAAGCCAACAAAATGCCTCAGAGCGCATTGCAGCTGCTCCAAGGCTGATCTTCCCGGCAAGATCAACCGAGAGTCCGCAAAAGGGGATCCCATACCATGGGATCCCCTTTGTGCATTTTGAGGCATCAGCGCTCCGCCAACCGACCCGAGAAATAAAAAGCCCGGCCGAAGCCGGGCGTTTTTGTAGCAGGTGTTTTGGTGAACGAAGAAGTTTAGGAGAATGACGGATAAACTCGCCGATCAACCACGCCTGAATCGTGGATCAGCCGTTGTTGCCAATGGCCTCGACCGGGCAGCCTTCCATGGCCTCCTTACAGGCGGCCTCTTCTTCCGGAGTGGTCGGCTGCTTCATCACGTACGAATATCCGCCGTCATCCCATCGGGTGTAATTCTTGGGCGCGGTTTCGCGGCACAGGTCGCAGTCGATGCACTGGTTGTCGACAAAGTACTTGCCAGTGACGTTCTCGGAATACCGATTTGCAATGTCAGCCATAAATCAAAAAGTGATCTCAGTTATCGACCGAGAAGGTCACGGGTGCAAGCCGCTTTTTCCTTATTTTGCTCGATTTTCAACAAATCTTGCCACTTCCGGACGCTGCCAACGGTCAGGTCACCCTCAGCGGACGGCCTGTCGGATTAGCGTCTCTACCAAGCCATCGATGGTATGGACCCGAGCCTCGGCATTCGGCTTCAGCCCGAGGGAATCCAGAGCCTTGCTGGTCTCCGGTCCGATGCTCAGGGTTCGAAGTGGTCCCTCTTTCCGCAGCGCCCCCGGTAAGTCGAAACGCTCATGGAAATGTTGGACCGCTGAACCACTGGCGAAGGTGATCCAGTCGGCTCCCTCTTCCCGGAAGCGGGCAGCGGCTCCATTGATATCGGCAGTCTCTGGGACGGTGCGATAGCTGGCCACTTCGTCCACGATGCCGCCGCGTTCCTCAATCAAGCGGGCCAGATCGGAGGGCGTCTCTTCGGGCCGAATGATGAGGAATCGCAAGTTCTCGATGGACTCAACCTGAGCGATGGCATCGGCCACCTTGGCGGCTACGAATTGTTCCGGCATGGCATCCACTTGCAGGTGCAACTCGGCCAGCTTGGCGGACGTCGCTGGCCCCACTGCGGCGATGCGTAAGTTGCCCACGCTGCGAATGTCCGGATAGGCCTTGAAAAAGGTGTCGAAGAACGAAGTGACGCCATGGGGACTCGTGAACACCAGCCAGTTGTATTCAGTGATGCCCACGATGCATTCCACCAGCGGCTGCAGGGCCTTCGGCGGCTCGATTCGCAGGGTCGGGATCTCCAGAACATCGGCCCCGAGTTCCCGAAGGCGACGTCCCAGTTCTGATGCCTGACTGCGAGTTCGGGTCACCACCACACGAAGGCCATGGAGGGGACGCTGCTCGAACCAATTCAAACTCTTGCGTTCCGAGACCACCCCCCCAACCACAATGATTGCCGGGCTAGAGAGACGGGCCTTCTCGGTGGCCTCCGCGAGAGTGGCCAGCGTTGCATCCACTGAGCGCTGCCGGGCGGTGGTTCCCCATTGGATCATCGCAGCCGGCGTTTGCGGATCCTTACCGGCAGCAATGAGTAGGCTAGAAATCTCCCGGAGACGCTCCACCCCCATCAAGATGACGAGAGTGCCGGGCGATTTCGCCAAGGCCCCATAGTCGATGCACGTCTCGGGCTTGGTCGGGTCCTCGTGCCCGGTAATGACCGTGAATCCGGAACAGTGGTCACGATGGGTCAGCGGAATGCCTGCGTAGTTGAGCGCGGCGGTGACCGAGGAAACACCCGGCACCACCTCGAAGGGAACTCCTGCCTGGGCCAATTCGTTCGCCTCTTCGCCGCCACGGCCGAACAGGTACGGATCCCCACCCTTGAGACGGACGACAGTCCGGCCGGCCTTGGCCTTTTCCACCAGCAATTGATTCAGATCGTCTTGCGGGATTGCATGCGCTGCGGCCCGCTTGCCCCCGTAGATCCGCTCCGCGTGGGCGGGAGCCAGGGCCATCAGAGTGGGCTCAACCAAAGCATCGTACACGACGACATCGGCACGGGCCAACACCTCGGCCCCACGTCGGGTCAACAAACCTTCGTCGCCCGGACCTGCTCCCACCAGATAGACCATCCCTTTGGACTTCATGAGCGGAAGAGGGTAACCAGAAAATCCCGGGCCACCAAGGCAGGAACCAGAACCCAGCGCCTTCGCAACCTGTGGATCAACCGGCGATGATTGCGGCTGACTTGCCCAGTCCTTTGAGCAGAATTGCCCCATGAACTCCTTCCATTGGGCCGGATTGCCGATGCTCGTGGCATCGTGGCTGGGCGCGTTGGCAGGAATCCTCCCGGTCCAAGGTGCGGTCGATCCCAGCGAAGTCGGGCGGCGCATCGATCGAGAGCTCCCATCCCTGGAAGTTCTCTACCGGGAGCTCCACCAACGGCCCGAGCTGTCCTACCAAGAGTCGGAGACCTCACGGCGTGTGGCCGAGGAATTGGAGCGCTCGGGCATCGCGGTCACCCGTCGAGTGGGCGGCCATGGCGTGGTGGGCGTGCTCACCAACGGCGCCGGACCAGTGCTGCTGCTGCGGGCCGACTTGGATGGACTGCCTGTCCGGGAGCAGACGGGGCTCCCCTTCTCCAGCAATCACCGGATGACCAATGATCTCGGTGAGCTCGTGCCGACCATGCATGCCTGTGGCCATGACATCCACATGGCGAGTTTGATCGGTAGCGCCCGAGTGCTATCCGGAATGCGAGCAGCCTGGAAGGGAACGGTGGTCTTCCTCGGACAGCCTGCCGAGGAACGAGGCGGAGGTGCCCGGGCCGTCCTGAAGGATGGGCTTTTCGAGCGATTCCCCAAACCCACCGCCTGTGTCGCCCTTCACTGCAATGCCTCCCTGCTGACGGGGCACCTGGGCTTTGTGGAGGGTTTCACCTTCGCCAATGTAGATTCGATGGACATCCACGTCCGCGGAGTCGGTGGGCATGGTGCCTATCCCCACCTGACCAAAGACCCTATTGTCTTGGCGTCGCAAATCGTCTTGGCCCTACAGACGGTGGTGAGCCGCGAAACTCGCCCTGGTGATCCCGCCGTGGTCACGGTGGGATCGATCCATGGCGGGGCCAAACACAACATCATTCCCGATTCCGTCCACCTCCAATTGACGTTGCGAAGCTACACCGAGGAGGTCCGCCAGAACACGCTGTCTTCGATTCGCCGGATTTGCAAAGGCTTGGCCGAGAGTGCCGGACTGCCGCCGGAGCTGCACCCGGAGATCACCCTTGCGAATGAATTCACTCCGGCCCTGTACAATGACCCCAAATTGACGCAGCGGCTGGCCACCGCTGCCCGACGTTGGTTGGGCGATGGACGGGTGCAAACTCTGCAACCGGTCATGGGGGGCGAGGATTTCAGTGAATTCGGGCGGACCGCCGACAAAATCCCCATCTGTCAGTTCTGGCTCGGGGTGGTTTCACCCGAGGCGAATGCCGCAGCCGTCCGCTCGGCCAAGCCCCTGCCTTCGCTTCATTCTCCGTACTTCCAACCCCAACCCGAACCCACCTTGCGAACAGGGATCACGGCCTTGGTCGCTACCGTTTTGGACCTCGCTCCAGCAGGCCCTTGATTCTCAGCGACCCTGACGGTTACCAAAACGTTCCGAACAAGCTTTCAAAAGTCCAAGGCCAAGCTGTCGGCAGCCACTGCAGCCTCCAAACAAAGACGTGCTCGCCCCAAATCGCGCGACTGTCCCCGAGTTTCGGAGGTGGCGATTTCGGAATCGGGCGTTCCAGATGTTGGCCACAGTAGGGACAAGCTTTCGACCAAGGCTGCGGAGTGAATCCGGCGAAAGCGTCGAAGGACCCGTGCCTCGGGTACGTCGCCCGAACACAGATACCGAAAATCGTCCTCGTTCCGGCAGGCTTCCTCAATTTCCTCGGAGGCAAACCTGCCCCCGGAGTAGGCATGGATCAAAACACTAGCCAGCATCTGAGTGGCAAAAATATCGCCGCCAGACTCAGCTTGAAACCCGAGCGCTGGCCATCCGACAGTGCCCACTGCGTCGAAGACCCGCCGCAGTCGATCTCCCTCCGGAAAGCTTCCGTCGATATCACGCCGGCCCGCATCGGGACTCAGGTTCATGGATTAAAACCTGGATCGGTGATGTAACAGTCCCGTGACGGCCCCGCGACAACGACGTCAGAAAAGAGGGTGCCTCTAGATGCCATAATTGGCCACCCGCGCCCATCGTGGCTCGAAGATCCTTGACCCCATTCAAATCCGATCAACTCAAATACATATCAACAAATCGGGATGCGTTGATTTAACTGTTGGCCCCTCAGCAGTCGGAGGATAACCTGCCGGCATGTCGAATCGTTCCGAAGCTCGGAAAACCTGGACACGAGGTCAGGGATTTGTGGACCTGCTGGATCAGCGCATCGCCATCATTGATGGCGCGATGGGAACTGTCATCCAGCGATACAAGCTGGGCGAGGCACAGTTCCGAGGCGAACGCTTCATCGATTGGAAAGGGAAGGATCTCAAGGGCAACAACGAGTTGCTCCAAATCACCCAGCCACAGGTCATCGAAGAAATCCACAGGCACTACCTGGAAGCCGGGGCCGACCTGATTGAGACGAACACCTTTTCGGCCACCACCATCGGCCAACACGACTTTTTCTTCCGCCACGCGGAGGGGCGCAAAGATCAGGCCTTCTTCAACGAGGTGATCCAGGATCCGTTCCTGCGCGATTTGGCGCGCGAAATGAATCTGACCTCCGCCCGACTGGCCCGGAGAGCGGTCGAGACCGTGGCTGCTGCGACAGGCATCCCACGGTATGTCGCGGGTGCTATCGGGCCGATGCCGGTCACCACCTCGATTTCTCCGGATGTCAATGATGCCGGATTCCGCTCCGTCAGTTTTGAACAATTGGTCACCGCATACACCGAGCAGGTGGAGGCGCTCATCGAAGGGGGCGTGGATGTGCTGTTGGTGGAAACCATCTTCGACACGCTCAATGCCAAGGCGGCACTCCTGGCCATCCAGCAAGTGCAAGATCGCTTGCAAGTCCGTCTGCCGCTGATGATTTCTGGCACGATCACCGACCTGTCCGGCCGCACACTCACCGGGCAAACGGTGGAAGCCTTCTGGAACTCGGTCCGGCACGCGGAACCCATCACCATCGGTTTCAACTGCGCCCTGGGCCCCAAGGAAATGCGGGCTTATGTCCAAGAGCTCCACCGCATTGCAGACACCAAAATTTGCGTGTATCCGAATGCAGGTTTGCCCGACCCGCTCTCCCCGACAGGCTTCCCGGAGACCCCGGAGACACTGGCGCCTCAAATACGTCCTTGGGCCGAAGAGGGATGGCTCAACGTGGTGGGCGGCTGCTGTGGCACGACTCCGCCGCACATCAAGGCCATCGCTGAAGCGGTGAAGGGCCTGGCACCGCGCACGACACCCCAGATCGAGCCACTCTTGCGCCTCAGCGGCATGGAGGCCTTCAACCAGACCCGCGAAACCAATTTCATCAACATCGGCGAACGGGCCAACGTGACGGGCTCGCCGAGGTTTTCCAAACTGATCCTGGCCGGCGACTACGATGCCGCGTTGGAGATTTGCAAACAGCAGGTCGAGGCGGGTGCCCAGATCATCGACATCAACATGGACGAGGGAATGCTCGACGGCGCTGCGGCGATGTCGAAGTTCCTCAATTTGATCGCTGCCGAACCCGACATCGCCCGGGTCCCGATCATGGTCGATTCATCGAAGTGGTCGGTGCTGGAGACGGGCCTGCGTTGCCTCCAAGGCAAGGGCATCGTGAATTCCATTTCGCTCAAGGAAGGCGAGGATCGATTCCTGGAACAAGCACGCCTCATTCGTCGCTACGGCGCTGCGGTTGTGGTGATGGCCTTTGATGAGCAGGGGCAAGCTGATTCCTTTGCGCGCCGTATCGAGATTTGCAAACGCAGCTATGACCTGCTGACCCAACAAGCTCAGTTCCCGCCGCAAGACATCATTTTCGACCCGAACATCCTCACGGTCGCCACCGGAATCGACGTCCACAACAACTACGCGGTGGACTTCATCGAGGCGACCCGATGGATCAAGACCCACCTGCCCTTGGCCAAGGTCAGTGGTGGCGTCTCGAACATCAGCTTCAGTTTTCGAGGCAACAACCATGTCCGGGAGGCGATGCACAGTGCCTTCCTTTTCCATGCCATTCAGGCCGGGCTCGACATGGGCATCGTCAATGCCGGGATGCTGGAAGTGTACGAGGAGATCGAGCCGGAGCTTCGGGATCTGGTGGAAGATGTGCTCCTCAACCGCCGCCCGGACGCCACCGAGCGTCTGGTCACTTATGGCGAAGCGTTGCGTCGCAAATCAGGTCCCGGGGGCATCGCCGAGGCCAAGACCGACGAGGCTTGGCGGTCGGAGCCCGTCGAGAAGCGCCTGGCGCACGCGCTGGTCAAGGGCATTGACGCTTTCGTGGATCAGGACACCGAAGAAGCCCGCCAGAAACTCGGACGACCACTGTCGGTGATCGAAGGCCCCCTCATGGACGGGATGAACCATGTCGGCGACCTTTTTGGCGCTGGAAAAATGTTCCTTCCGCAAGTGGTGAAGTCCGCCCGGGTGATGAAGAAGTCCGTCGCCTACCTCACCCCCTTCATGGAGGCCGAAAAAGCCGCCGCGGTGGCAGGAGGCTGCGAGGTTCGGACCCAAGGAAAAGTCCTGATGGCCACCGTCAAGGGCGATGTCCACGACATCGGCAAGAACATCGTCGGGGTGGTTTTGGGGTGCAATAATTACGAGGTCATCGACCTGGGGGTCATGGTGTCCTGCGAGACCATCCTCAAGGCGGCTCAGGAACATCAGGTGGATGTCATCGGTCTCAGCGGTTTGATCACTCCGTCGCTGGATGAGATGGCCCACGTCGCCCGCGAGATGGAACGTCTCGGCATGCGCCAACCGCTCCTGATCGGCGGTGCCACGACCAGCAAAGCGCACACCGCCATCAAGTTGGCACCGGGGTATTCGCAGCCGGTGATCCACGTCTTGGATGCCAGCCGCGCCGTGCCTGTCGTCAGCAACCTCATCAACCCGGACCTGAAGGGGCCCTACGTCGCCCAGATCCGCGAGGAGTATCAAAGTCTTCGCAGCAGCCATGCCGCGGCCAATACGCCGCTCCTCAGTTTGGAGCAGGCCCGCAGTCAGGCAGCCCGGCTCGATTTCTCAGACCTGCCTCACCCGGAATTCACCGGAGTCCGCGTCCTGGAAGATGTTCCCCTCGAGACGCTCCGCCAGTACATAGACTGGTCCCCGTTCTTCCACACTTGGGAACTGCGCGGGCGTTATCCGGCCATTTTGCAGCATGAGAAGTATGGCGAAGAGGCCCGAAAGCTATTCACCGATGCGCAAGCGCTGCTCGATGACCTCATCGCCCGAAAGCGCATCCGAGCCTGCGGTGTTTATGGAATTTTCCCGGCCAACCGGGACGGGGATTCGGTCCAGGTTTATACCGACAATTCCCGCTCCCGCGTCCAAACAACCTTCCACATGTTGCGTCAGCAAGTGGTCAAAGAAGACGGAACACCCCAGTGGTCGTTGGCTGACTTTGTGGCTCCCAAGGGCGCTGAAGACCACGTCGGAGCCTTCGCAGTCACCACCGGCATCGGACTCGATGAAGTGGTGGCTGCCTACAAAGCCGCACACGATGATTACAACGCCATCATGGCCGAGGCCTTGGCGGACCGTCTCGCCGAAGCATTTGCCGAGTACTTGCACCAACGGGTCCGCAAGGAATGGGGCTACGGCTCTCAAGAACAGCTGAGTGCCGAAGACCTCATCGAACAACGTTACCGTGGGATCCGGCCTGCCGGAGGCTATCCGGCCAGTCCGGACCACACCGAGAAACAGACCCTCTGGTCACTCCTCGATGTGGAAGCCCGCACAGGCATCCGCCTCACGGAGAGCTGCGCCATGTGGCCCGGCAGCAGCGTCAGCGGACTTTATTTTGCGCATCCTGAGTCCAAGTACTTTGGAGTGGGCAAGCTCGGACGCGATCAAGTCTCCGACCTGGCACGTCGAAAGAGTGTTCCAGTGGCCGAGATGGAGCGTTGGTTGGGACCTTGGCTTGCCTACGAACCGTCGCGTGGATCCTAAACAAGCGTTTCCCGGATTGCGCCTGCGGGCATAACTGCCAACTTGGAGAAGAATTTTTATGTCGAAGCCTACGATTACTGCGTATCTCAAACCTTGGTGTGGATGGAGTGCTGGTGTGCGTGCCGTATTCAAGAAGTACGAACTCGCTTTTGAAGAGCGTGACATCATCAACCGCCCTGAATTCTTCGACGAAATGGTCCAAAAGACCGGGCAAACCAAGCAACCCACCATCGAGATCAACGGCAAGGTGCTGGCTGACGTTTCCGGCGAAGAGGTGGAAGCGTGGCTGCTTCAAAATGGCATCGTGAACCCGAACAGTCGCACCCCCGAAGTGCCCATCAACCAACCTTGCGCCCACGAAATGCCCGGCGCATCGGCATCTGCTGCTCCTCAGCCCGCCCCGTTGGCATTCAAGCGCTAAAAGCGCAGTGCGTGTCTTTTCCTAGCATCCCATGCATCCCTCCCGCACCGGCTTTCGGTCGTCCATCGGGTCCTGGATGCTGGTGGTGCTGACGGTCTTGGTCAGCCTCCCGGTCACTCGGGCAGATCCGACCTTCGACGAAACCGTCGACTTCATCCGCCGCACGGTAGAAGAGCACGGTCAGTTTCGGAACATCGCTGGAGGAGGCCGTATCCGGGTGAAACTGGCCCAGGTTCTGGGGCGACGGCTGCGCTTCAGGACCATCGCCACCGATGGGATCCCGGGCAGTCTCGACCGCAGCGAATCCACCGAATTCTCGCTGGCCGACTTGGATCCCGACGCCACCCATGTTCGGTTGTGGTTTGCCGGTGAGCGTCAGGCCTTCGCGGTGTGGATGACCGATGCCGGTCGCGTCAACGGGGTGCGTCGATGGCAAGATGCCAATGAAGAGATGCCTGCCCGATCGCTATCCTCGGGATGGATCGCAGTGGACGACGAAACGCAGGCACAGGCGCTTGCCAAAGCCCTCAATCACGCCATTCGGTTGGCAGGTGGAGCCTCGCGCAGCAGCACCGCCGACCAATTCTTCGGCGCGTCTCCGTCCCGCCGCAGTTATCCTGCCACGCCCGTGACCGGACATGTCCATCACGTGGTCTCCTTGGATGATGCCGTGGCCCTGATGCGTTTTCGATTGGATCGCGAACCCGACTCCTTCTCCACGGTGAGTCCCACGGCCCCGGAAGTGGCCGGCCTGCCTCAGATAACGCTCAAAGCCTCTCCGCTTCAGGTGACATTGCCGGGCGATGGGCGCGACTTCGAAACCAATATCATCGACGTGGTTCGGTTCACCTGGCCTACCGATTCCAATGGCAATTCGCTCACCGCGCTCCTGAGCGAATCTGAAGCCTTTGTGGCTGCCGGCGTTTCGCCGCGCGACCCGACAGGGTTGAGATGCCAATTGTTGCAACTGCCACTCACCGCAGGGCAATTGCCCCCATTGGGAACGCAAATCGGTGCCAATACGCCCGTCCGTTTGTGGATGTCGATGGGCGAACCTTGGCCCAGTGGCGTGGAAGGTTTCTTCTGGATCGCCCGAAAACAAGATGGTTCGCGCAACTGGCCGGTCCGTCTTGCGGTGTCCAAAAAGTCCAAAGAATTCGGTCCTGACGCCGTCAAGAATTCGGCAGCAGCCCTGGGTCTCAAACCCTCGGAAGGGCTCACCCGCATCTTGGAAGACAACGCCAAGGCCGAAAAAGCCGCCCGCAAAGCCGACAAATGAGCGCCGGAGAATCCGGCCCTTCTTTCAGCAGACGGAACAGGGGATTTCCCTGAACGATCTCCCCGCTGCTCTCAGCCCCCCAGACTTCTCCAACTCTCGCCTACACTCCGAATACACGCCGAACGAATTCGCGACTCCGACGGTGGTTTTCCACAGCGGTCCGGGTAATCTTGGTCCCTCCCTCCAGCGCCAGTTCCACTGAAAAACGCCGAGGCAGGCTCTTGGAGTTGGCGAATGCGGCGATCTCGGAATAGTCGATATCGCCTTGATCCAAGTCCTCCCACCAGACCTGTCCCCGGCTTTGGCGCAGGTGCCAAGACACCACTCGCTCTCCGTACTGCCGCAACGCATCCATCGGCACGATTCCCCCTCGATACATCCAATGGGTATCGATGCAGAAATCCACCTCACCGGCCCGGGTCACCGCAAAATTGTGATGGTACTCGCGCCCCTGGCTGCCCAGCTCCGGAGTGTGATGATGCACGCCGAGTCGCAATTTCAAGGCCTTCAACTCTCGCCCCAACCGAGCCAGTGCCCGCCCCTGGTTGACCAACTCCGTGTCAGTCTTTTCACGACCGATGGGATCCACGTTGCACACGATCACCTCAAACCCGGATTGAGCGGCAACTTTGGCTCCAGCCACCAAACGCTCAACAATGCCATCTGCCCCATCCGTGTGCAGAGCCCCTCCCGTATACAAGCTGACAGGGCGTAATCCCTTGGCTCGAAGCTTGGCGGCAAACTCGGCGTTCTTGTCGGGATGCACCGAATCGAGATTGCCCTCCGCATAGTCATAGCCGGCATCCCGCAACCCGGAGAATACCTCGTCGAGGTGAGCATTCAGATCCTTGCCCTGACGCTGGTAGTATTGCCCCCAGCCATAGAGCTGACTTCCGACGACCCCAGCCGTCTTCGCCTCAGCCGCCCCAAACACCGCCCCGGCCATCGCCAAGGCTGATGCGCCTAAAAATTCTCTACGCGACCACGTGCTCATCCACCGACTCAAATCCGAATCCGGCCCCCTTCCAAGTTTCAAAAGCAGGATCAGAACAACGAAACCCAACCAACTCCAGACCACTGCACCTTCCAATCCACGGACAGAAATTTCCCGACACCCATCTCCCCCTCGGATCACTGCAACACCGACAACCCAAGCGGCAGCGGGACCGGGCCGGAGCGAGCATAGGAACGTCGACATCCTGATCCCCCTCGCGCGATAGCGCGAAAGCCCAGCCGGCCCCAACGTTCCCTGCGAGCGCAGGACCGATCCCGCGGAGCCCACGCTCCAACCCACGCTCCAACCCACGCACCAACCCCACGCGCCAGCCCCGAAAACCTTCAAAACCCAAGACCAATCCAACGATCTGAAGTTGCCATAAAGCAGGTCACTGACATTTGATCCTCACAAGTCCATGGCTGAATCGCTCCCCGCTCGCGTTTCCCGCATCGTCCAGGCCACGCCGGTCCACGACATCCACACCCATCTCTACGATCCCGCCCAAGGCGAAATGCTCCTGTGGGGCATCGACGAACTATTGGTTTACCACTACCTCGTCAGCGAAGCCTCCCGCCAAATGGAGATGCCGCTGGAGAAATTCTGGAGCGCCTCCAAACAAGAACAAGCCGACCACGTCTGGAAAGCCCTGTTCATCGAACACTCCCCCGTCTCCGAAGCCTGCCGTGGCATTCTCACAACCCTCCATTTGCTCGGCATCGACCCCCGCAAAAACGACCTCAAAAGCCTGCGCAGCTGGTACGCCTCCCAGAACCCCCAGGACTTCATCAACCGCGTCATGGACAAGGCCAACCTCGCCTCCATCTGCATGACGAATTCCCCGTTTGATCCCCAGGAACGTCCCACCTGGGACCGCGGATTCGCTCGAGATCCCCGCTTCGTGGCAGCCCTGCGGATCGACCCCCTGCTCGTCGCCTGGCCAGAAACCTCCGTTTGGCTTCGAGAACAGGGCTATGACGTATCCCGCGAACTCAACGCCCAAACCCTCGGCGAAGTCCGCCGTTTCCTCGCCGACTGGACCGCTCGCATCGACAGCCGCTACTGCATGGTGTCACTGCCCCCTTCCTTCACCTGGCCCGCGGATACCGAAATCGCACGACTCATCGAAGGAGCCGTGTTGCCGCATTGCCGGGAACAGGGACAAGCCTTCGCCCTGATGATGGGAGTCAAACGAGCCGTCAATCCCCGCCTCCGCATGGCCGGCGACGGCGTCGGATTGGCCGACCTGAATGCCCTGCAAGCCCTCTGCGCCGCCCATCCAGAGAATCGCTTCCTCGTCACCTGCCTCGCGCGTGAGAACCAGCATGAGCTCGTGGTCCTGGCCCGGAAGTTTTCGAACCTCCATCCATTCGGCTGCTGGTGGTTCACCAACACCCCCCAACTCATCCGCGAAATCACCACGATGCGGCTCGAATTGCTCGGCACCTCCTTCACGCCGCAGCACTCCGATGCCCGCGTCCTCGATCAGGTTCTCTACAAGTGGCACCATTCCCGAAGCATCATCGCGGACGCACTGTCTGAGAAATACGTCGCAGCAGCCGAAGCCGGATGGGAGGTCACCGACACGGAAATCCAACGCGACGTTTCGGAACTCCTCGGCGGCGGATTTCAGCGATTCCTCTCTGGCGCTCGCCACTGATCGGAAAGGCAGTAGAGTCGCTGCGTGCGCTTCCCCCTGCTCTTCCTCTGCCTCCTGGGACTGGCCTCGGCTCAAGCCGCTTCGCCGGAATTGAAGCCAACGACCGCCAAGTCGGGCGGCAAGTCCAGCGCACGCAACCCAAAGCCTTCCACCGAGAACACCGGCAGGACCACCGCCCAACTGGTGGCCCAGACACGCAGCGCCATCGTCCGCATCGATGGCCGTGGGCGCGACGGTCTTCAAGAAGGTGTGGGAACCGGCTTCATCATCGATTCCGAAGGACTCATCGCCACCAGTTTGCATGTCATTGGCGAAGGTCGAGTGATCCAAGTGCGCCTCGCCGATGGGAGCACCCCCGAAGTCATCGGAATCCACGCCTGGGATCGCCCTCACGATTTGGTCATCTTGCGCGTCAAGTCGTCCGGACTCTCCGCTTTGCCCTTGGGAGACAGCGACGCCCTGCCCCAAGGAGCCCCAGTCATCGCCCTCGGACACCCCCTCGGACTCGATCACAGCGTGGTGGAAGGCGTGTTGTCCGCGCGCCGGGATCTCGACGGACATCCCATGCTGCAATTGGCCATGCCCATTGAACCGGGCAACAGCGGCGGCCCCCTCCTCGATCGAGCCGGACGCGTCCACGGCATCGTCAATGCCAAGAGCCTGCTCACACAGAATCTCGGTTTCGCCACCCCGGCCAATCACCTTAAAGCCTTGTTGAAGCAACCCAACCCGATGGTCATGGCCCGTTGGTTGCGTCAGGGAGCCCTGAACACGAATCAGTGGGAAGTCTTCCTGGGCTCTCACTGGCGGCAGAAAGGCAATCGCATCCTGGCTGATGGCGCCGGCTCCGGATTCGGGGGGCGTTCCTACTTGCTGAAACGCGACCCACTTCCGACCGGTGGCGAGTTGCAGGTGAAGGTGCGCTTGGACAATGAATCGGGCGCGGCGGGATTAATTTTCGCGGGTGACGATTCCGGCCGGCACTACGGGTTCTATCCCACCGGCGGCGAGTTGCGACTCACCGCGTTCGAAGGTCCCGACGTCTTCTCATGGCGCATCCTGGGCACCGTCCCAGCAACCGCTTATCGCAGCGGTGACTGGAACACATTGCGGGTACGGCGCGTGGGCGACGGGATTTGGGAATGCTCGGTGAACGATGAAGTGGTTTTCCGGAGCAAGGATACCGCCTTGCAAGGATCCCGAGTCGGATTGGCCAAATTCCGCAACACCGCCGCAGAATTTCGTGACTTCCGGGTGGGGGCGGCGGCATCCGTTCCTCCCGAACTACCTCCTGAGGTCGTGGCCAGCTTCACTGCGGGTCGCGAACCCCGCGAGGCGTTGAAATCTCACCGGGTGGCGGCCGATCGTTTCTTGCAGGAGCGCGCCCAACGCCTCGAAAGCGAAGCCACCCGCCTGCGCAGACTGGCCAAGGACTTGCACCGGGAAGCGGCACGGGAAGCGCTGGTGGCGGAGTTGTCCCGACCCGAGAGCGAAATCGGCCTCGCCCGCGCGGCTCTGCTTTTGGCATGGCACGACCATCCGGAACTCGATGTTTCCGAAGTGGAACGCCAATTGGCCGATCTGGGTACCGAGGCTCGATCGCACGTGACTCAAGCCGATTCCGCAGCCGACCGCATCACGGCCCTGAGACAGTTCTTGTTTGAGGATCAGGGTTTTCATGGGAGCCGGGGCGACTACCGGAATCCTGCCAACAGCCATTTGCAATCCGTGCTCGAAGACCGCGAAGGCATTCCCATCACCTTGAGCATCGTGTTCCTGGAGGTGGCCAAATCGGCCGGAATTGACCACATGCACGGATTGCCCCTGCCGGGTCATTTCTTGGTACGCCATGCGCCTCCCGGAGAAGCCGCCCGACTTTACGATCCTTTCAATGGCGGCGTCTCCATCACCTTCACCGATGCCGATGAACTCGGCAGCCAAAGTGCCGGTGTCCCGGTGCGCAGTGAATTTCTCGAAGCCGCCAGCCCTCGATCCATCCTCATCCGGATGATCAACAACCTCCGCGCCTTCACCATGGAGCGCTCCGGGGTGGAGTCGGCTCTGCCCTATTCGGACCTGTTGGTGGCGATCGCGCCGGACGCCCGTAATGCCGCCGCCGAACGAGTGGATCGCGCCCGACTCAAGTCCCAGATCGGAGATCGCGAAGGGGCGGCCGCCGATTTGCGAGCGGTGCTGGAAACCGTTCCAGCCGGTCCCCAGGAAACCCGCATCCGCGAGGCCCTCAAGGCCTTGGAATCTCGGCCCTGACGACCGGGTAGGCAGCCCTCAGCGTCC